>LXOW01149659.1_pt1 | contig 74170 bp, 69 predicted proteins | sample 1368591 | NCBI WGS metagenome assembly LXOW01 (sample SAMN04884650, study PRJNA319009) | bovine gut metagenome | isolation source: Cow rumen | host: Bos taurus | place: Italy: Legnaro (PD) | collected 2014-07-09
GTCCCTGACGGGCAGCGGTTCTCCCGCCGACAGCCTGTCGGCCATTTCGTAGCGGTGCGGCCGGCTGAAATCCGCCTCCTGCGGTTCCGGCAGGGCCGTCACCTTATGGATGAAGCGTCCGCGGCTCGAGGGCACGCTGCAATAGAGCGTATCGCCCAGCCAGCAGAAGCCTGAGGCTCCGTTGCGCGTGGAACTGAGCCGCAGGGTCTTTCCCGACGCCGGATCCAGCGCATAGAACTCATCCACGCCGCCGAGGTCGCTGATGAAGAAGAGGGTGTCGTCCTCGCCGCGCAGCTGTTTGATTTTTACATAAGTGGCGGGAAGTACCGGGGTGAACTCCGGGAGCGCGTAGATGCCGAATCCCGAAGGGGATACGGCGCTGGCGTAGAGTCCTTCCTCCGTCCAGGCAGTCTCTACGATTTGCAGGGAATCCGGCGCGTCGATGCGGTATTCGTCCAGGCCCCGGCGCAGCGGCAGGATCAGGGCGGCGCTGCCTCCCTCGTTGGGATAGAGCGTCACCGCCAGGAAGGCGCCGTCCGGCGAGGGGGCGGGATGATAGGCGCGTACCCCGGACAGAAACTGTCCCACGTGCCCGTTCGCGTCCATATAGCGGATGGCCGAGGAGGATTTCATCTCCCAGCGGAGGTCCGGATCGTTCTCGCTCCACCAGAGCCGCTTGCCCGCGGCTTCATAGTTGAGTTTCGAAGCGGTGTAGGAGAAACTGGAAAGGCGTTTTTCGCTTCCGTCGGGCAGGATGCGCACCAGGTGGCGGGTCTCCGCCATTCCCGCGCGGATGGCGTAGAGACAGCCGTCCCCCGCGACGGTCCCCAGGTATTCCGTATAGTGCTTTCCGGGGGTTTCCAGCGGGACGGACTCCTGGAAGGGTGCCCGGGCTTCGCGTTCGGCGGCCCAGGTGCTGTCCAGCATCGCCGTCACTTCTCCGAAACTTTCGCGGAAACTTTTGCCGGAGACCTCCCGGACCGTTTTTTGGAAATTGAAGAAGGGGAAGAAATGCTTGCCAAGGCGCTCGTAGTAGTGTTTTGTGAAGTCCGGGGCGTCGTAGCGCACCCGCAGGCCGCCCATCGTGATATAGCCGAGGGTGTAGTGGTCGGGGGTGTAGCGGTTCAGGGAGCCCCAGCGCCATTGCCACCAGTTGCGGGAGAGGCCTTCGTCGGCGCAGACCCGCCAGTATTCCAGAAAATCGCCGGTGCGTCCCCGTCCGCTGCGGCTCAGGGCGGTTTCCGCCACGACCGCGTCTCCTTCGAAGAAGGCGGGACCGCAGTACAGGGCCGCCGCTCCGCCCATGAACAGTTGGCCGGTCAGCCACTGGAAGGGTTTCATCCACCGGTGGTTGACGTATTGCATCTGGGCGATGTGCCGGGACTCGTGCAGGGTGAGGTGGTCCGGCATCGGCAGGGGAAGCGGGTCCCGCGCGTCCGGGACGGTGTAGAGGTCGGCCCGCCGGGGGGTCCAGGTGACGACCCCGTTGGACGAGGCGGTGAAATTGTGCAGGATGACATCCATCCGCTTCTTCCAGTTCTGGTTGGGGACGAAGCCCGAACTGCCGGACACGGGAAGGCGTACCTGCTCCATCCGGGCGGCGAACACGCGGGCGAGCGAATCGCTCCCTGCCGGGTAGATGACCCGGTACGCCGTCGTCTCCAGTTGCATCCAGCGCAGACTGTGCGGATTGCTCCCGGTCATCGAGAACTGGGCGCGGGCCGCCAGTGACAGGCCGGCAAGGAGAAGAAGCAAGGTAAATTTTCGCATCAAGGGACAAAGTTATCATAAAAATGGTTAACTTTACCTGTCTTTGTACAGTCGACGGATGAAAAGGAATTTACCCGCCCTTGTTTTTCTGGCTTTTTGTCTTGCCTGCGCCGGTCCTGCCGGCACGGTGCCGCAGACCCGTCCTTTTCCCGCAACGGTCGTGCCCGGCCTGATCGCGGACCCTGTCGAGAGGGCGGATTTTATGGCGGAGCATTATTGGGACGCCTATTTCGCGGGGGACGGCCTGTCGGACAGTTCAGCGCTGCTGGGCGTCAGTATGCCCGATCTGGAGCAGGCGGTCGCGAACTGGTGCGGCATCCTCGAAGTGATGCCGCTGGAAAAGGCGCAGAAAGCGGTGGGGAAGGCCTTCGACGGAATGGAGAAGCGGCACGCCGCCGATACGTCGGAGCACCTGTACGCCCGTTTCAGCGAAATCATCGTCCGCTATCTCTATGATCCCAATTCGCCGCTGCGGAGCGAGGATTTGTACCGTCCCTTCGTCGAAAAACTCGTACAGAGCCCCTGGACCCCCGAAGAGATGCGCCCCGCCTACCGCTTCGAAGCCCGGATGTGCGCGATGAACCCCATCGGCGCGAAGGTCCCGGACTTCCGCTTCAAGACGCTGAGCGGCAGGGTATCGACGCTGTATGCGGTGCACGCCGACCATACGATGCTCTTTTTCAGCAATCCCGGCTGCCACGCCTGCAAGGGCATCATCGACGAGGTGATGGGCCACCCGCGCGTGCCGGAACTGCTCGCGTCGGGCCGTCTGGCGGTGATGAACCTGTACATCGACGAAGACATCGCCGCCTGGCGTGCGTATGCGAAACATTATCCCGACAGTTGGGTCAGCGGTTACGACCCGGACGGGGTGATCCGGAGCGACCGGCTGTATTATGTGCGGGCCATTCCCTCGCTGTATCTGCTGGATGCGGAGAAGCGGGTGATCCTGCGCGATGCGCCGACGGAAAAAGTACTGGCATATATCGATAAAATTCAATAGGTTATGGAAATCAAGAAAGAACTCTGGGGGAAGGCTCCCGATGGAAAGGACATCCTGCGTTATACGTTGACCAACGCCGCCGGCGCTTCCGTGCAACTGGGAAGCGTGGGGGCGGGCATCCTCGCGGTCTGTGTGCCGGACAAGGACGGGAAGATCGCCGACGTGACCATCGGTTATCCCGATCCGCTGAGTTACTTCGCCGACGGCCCCTGTGCCGGCAAGTGCCCCGGACGCTTTGCCAACCGCATCGCGAAAGGGCATCTGGAGGTGGGCGGCAAGGTCTATGACCTGCCCGTCAACAACGGTCCCAACCATCTACACGGCGGCCCCGAGGGGTTCCAGAACCGGGTGTGGGATTCCCGTATCGACGGGGATGCCGTCGAGTTCCAATATGTGTCCGCGGACGGCGAGATGGGCTATCCCGGCACGCTGAAAGTGACGGCGCGCTATGTCTGGACGGAGGACAACGAACTGGAACTCAGTTTCGTGGCGCAGAGCGACGCCGACACCGTCGTGAACCTGACGAACCACGCCTACTTCAACCTGGACGGCCACGGCGCGGGCAGCGTCCTGGACCACGTGCTGCGGCTCAACGCTTCCGAATACCTGCCGACCGACGATACGCTCATCCCCGTGGGGGACAGCGAGCCGGTGGTCGGTACGCCGATGGATTTCCTGAATCCCAAACCCCTGGGCCGCGATATCAAGGCGGATTTCCCCGCCCTCAACTATGGCAAGGGCTATGACGCCTGCTGGGTGGTGGACGGCTGGCAGGACGGCCAGTTGCAGGAAGTGGCGGAACTGTCCTCTCCGAAGAGCGGCCGCTGCCTGAAGGTCTTTTCCACGCAGCCCGGCATCCAGATTTATACCGGGAACTGGCTCTCCGGCTGCCCTGCCGGAAAGGACGGGGCGGTGTATGAGGATTATGATGCCGTGGCGCTGGAATGCCAGCATTTCCCGGACAGCCCCAACAAGGCGGAGTATCCTTCTACCCTGCTGAAGGCCGGCGAAACCTTCACCCAGGCCATTATCTTTGCATTTTCCGCGGAATGAAACCCTATCTTGACTTACTGAAACATATCCGGGAGAACGGGACCATCAAGACGGACCGGACGGGCGTGGGTACCCAGAGCGTCTTCGGCTATCAGATGCGCTTTGACCTGTCGGAAGGCTTTCCGCTGCTCACCACCAAGAAAGTCCACCTGAAATCCATCATCCACGAACTGCTGTGGTTCATTTCCGGGGATACGAATATCAAGTACCTCAAGGAGAACGGGGTTTCCATCTGGGACGAGTGGGCCGACGAGAACGGCGACCTGGGCCCGGTGTACGGTCATCAGTGGCGCAGTTGGCCCGCGCCGGACGGCCGGAGCATCGACCAACTCTCGCAGGTCATCGACCTGATCCGCAACCACCCGGATTCGCGGCGGATGCTGGTCTGCGCCTGGAATCCCGGCGAGGTGGACAAGATGGCGCTGCCGCCCTGCCACTGCCTGTTCCAGTTTTATGTCGCCGGCGGGAAACTGTCCTGCCAGTTGTACCAGCGCAGTGCCGACACCTTCCTGGGCGTACCGTTCAACATCGCTTCCTATGCGCTGCTGACGATGATGATTGCGCAGTGCTGCGGCCTGCAGCCCGGGGAATTCATCCACACGACCGGCGATACGCACATCTACCTGAATCACTTCGACCAGGTGGCGGAGCAACTTTCGCGTACGCCGAGGCCGCTGCCGCGGATGAAACTGAATCCTGCGGTCAGGAGCGTGTTCGATTTCAAGTATGAGGACTTTACGCTGGAGGGATACGATCCCTGGCCGGCCATCAAAGCCCCGGTAGCCGTATAATTGACGCTTATGGAAAAATGCCTGATAGTTGCGGTGGCGGATAACTGGGCCATCGGCGTGAAGGGAGACCTGCCCTGGCACCTTTCGGAAGATTTGAAGTACTTTAAGCGGGTGACCGAAGGGTATCCGGTGATTATGGGCCGCACGACCTATTTCTCCCTGCCTTTCCGTCCGCTCAAAAACCGCAGGAACATTGTGCTGAACCTGGGCGGCGACCCGATTCCGGAGGTGAGTTGCGTCTATTCCTTCGACGAGGCCTGGGCCGCGGCGGAACCGGCGGAGAAGGGTTTCATCATGGGCGGGGCGTCCGTGTATCGGGCGGCCCTGAACGATATGGATACGCTCTACATCACCCGGGTGCATACGGTCATCGAGGATGCGGATGCGTTTTTCCCGGAAATCGACCCGGCCGTCTGGCAGCGGGTGTCCGTGTCGGAAACCCTGACTGACGAGAAGACGGGCTACCGTTTTGAATTTGAAGTTTACAAGAAGAAGTAATGGGCGTGAAGCGGGAGCATTTCGGACGGATGGGCGTGATTTTGGCCCTGGCGGGTTCAGCCATCGGGCTGGGCAACATCTGGCGTTTCCCCTATATGGTGGGGGAGTATGGCGGTGCGGCGTTCATCATCGTTTACCTGGTTTTCGCTTTCCTGATTTCGCTGCCGGCCTTCCTGGCTGAGTCCCTGATCGGCCGGAAGACGGGCAAGAGTACCTATGATGCGCTGGAAAACCTGGCCCCCGGGACGAAATGGAAATGGCTGGGGATGCTGGCCGTCCTCGGCGCCTTCATCATTACTTCGTACTACAGCGTCGTCGGCGGCTGGTCGCTGGATTTCCTGGCCCGTTCGGTGGTAAGGGGCTTTGATTCTGCAAACCCGGAGGGCGCTGCGGTCGTTTTCGACCGGATGACGGGTTCGACCATCGAACCGCTGCTGGCCCACGCCCTGTTCCTGGGCTTCAGTTGTATGATCATTGTCCTGGGCGTAAGAAAAGGCATAGACCGTTTCAGCAAGGTATGCATTCCGCTGCTCTTCGTGCTGATTGTCGCGATGATGCTTTTCTCCCTGTCCCTGCCGGGCTCGAAAGACGGCCTGGATTATCTGCTGAAGCCGGATTTTTCAAAACTTACCCCTCGGGGCATTGCCTGTGCACTGGGACAGTCCTTCTTCTCGATGTCGATCGGTATGGGCGTGGTGCTGACCTATTCGTCCTATATGAAAAAGCAGCAGAAGATCCTCGCCACGAGTGTACTGACGCTGATTTTCGATATCTTTTTCGCCGTAATCTCCGGCTTTGTGGTGATGCCTGCGGTGTTTTCTGCCGGCCTGCGCCCTGAAGCCGGACCGTCGTTGGTCTTCGAGTCCATTCCCTACATCTTTGCGCAGATGGGAGCGGCGTCGCCCCTGCTGGGCCGCGTTATGGCCATCGGCTTCTTCCTGACGATTCTCATCGCCGCACTTACCTCGGAAATCTCGATGATCGAGTCCTGCGTGTCTATGTTGATGGAGCGCCTGCACTGGGGTCGCAGAAAGGCGACCTGGGTGATTTTCTGCGCCGCGCTGCTGCTGGGCTGCTGGTGCTCGCTTCGCAGCAATGTTTTCAGTTTTTGCGATTTCGTTTCTTCCAACGTCTTTATGATGCTGGGCGCCCTGGCCTTCACCCTGTTCGCCGGATGGAAGATGGACCGTGCGGCCGTGCAAAATGAGTTTACCAACGGCGGCAGCCTTAAAATTTCTTCCGCCCTCTTCGGCGCTTTCTATTTCCTGATCAAATACCTCGTTCCGCCGGCGATTCTGGTGATTTTCTTTACGAACCTCTTATGACGCAGAAGACGAAAAAACCGGAAGATACCCCGATGCTCCGCCAATACTTTTCTATCAAGGCGCAGCATCCGGAGGCCGTTTTGCTCTATCGGGTAGGGGATTTTTACGAGACCTACAGCGATGACGCGGTGCTCGTGAGCAAGGTCCTCGGGCTCGTGCTGACCAAGCGCAGCAACGGGGACAAGGGCAGTACGCCGATGGCGGGCTTCCCGCACCACGCCATCGACCAGTACCTGCACAAACTCATCCGTGCGGGCTATAAGGTGGCGGTCTGCGACCAGTTGGAGGACCCGGCGCTGGTCAAGAACAAACTGGTCAAGCGCGGCATCACGGAAATCCTGACGCCGGGCGTGGCCTTCGGCGACGGGATGCTGGAGCAGAAAGAGCACAATTTCCTCTGCGGCCTGACCTTCGACGGGGCGGAATGCGGCGCCGCTTTCCTGGATGTCTCCACAGGCACCTTCCAGGTGGCCCAGGGCGGCATCGACTATATCTCTACGCTGATTTCTTCCTTTGCGCCGAAGGAACTGGTCGTCCAGCGCGACTGTCTGCAAGGCGTGCGCGACAAGTTCCCGGACATCTATATCACCCCCCTGGACGAATGGGCGTTCGTGGAGGAAGCGGCCCGCGAGAAACTTTGCAAGCAATTCGGGACCCGTTCCCTCAAAGGCTTTGGCGCGGACCGTTTCCCGCTGGCCCTGTGCAGTGCCGGCGCGCTGATTTTCTACCTCGAACAGACGCAGCATACCGGACTCAAGAACATTTGCTCGCTTTCGCGCATCGACGGGAACAAGTTCATCTGGATGGACCGCTTTACCGTCCGCAACCTGGAAATTTTCGCCTCCGCATCGGGCACGGAAGGGACCAGTCTCGTGGAGGTGGTGGACCGCTGCACTTCGCCGATGGGCGCCCGCCTGCTGCGGCAGTGGCTGTCGATGCCTTCGCTCGACCTGGCGGAATTGCAGCAGCGTCACGATACCGTCGACTGGTTCTGCACGAACGATGCGGCGCTCGACCAGGTGCAAGGCTGGATCGGCGATATCGGCGACCTGGAACGCATCATTTCCCGCGCGGCGACCGGCAAACTCTATCCCCGCGAGGCCCGGCAACTGGTACGGAGCCTGTCGCGGATGGAGCCCTTGCAGGGGCTGCTGGGGCAGAGCGGATCGCCGGTATTGGAACCGCTGGCCGTGGAAATGAAAGATTGCAGGCCGCTGCTGGAGGTGGTGGACCGTACGCTGGAGGAAAGTCCCGCGGTGTTCCTGGGCAAGGGCGACGTGATCGCGCACGGCGTGGATGCGGAACTGGACGAACTGCGGGACATTTCCCGCGGAGGGAAGGAGTATCTGCTGGCGATGCAGCAGCGCGAAATCGAGCGCACGGGCATCAGTTCGCTGAAAATCGGCTATAACAACGTCTTCGGGTATTATATCGAGGTCCGCAATACCTTCCGCGACAGCGTGCCGCCGGAGTGGATCCGCCGCCAGACCCTGGTCAGCGCCGAGCGTTACATCACCGAGGAACTCAAGGAGTACGAGCAGAAAATCCTGAGCGCCGAGGCCCGCATCTACGAGATTGAAAGCCGCATTTATGCCAACCTGGTCGCCGAAATCCAGGGGCATATCCGCGATATCCAGACCAACTGCCGCATCGTGTCACGGCTCGACGCGCTGGCCGGATTCGCCCGCATCGCGCTGGAAAAGCATTGGTGCCGGCCCGTCCTGGACAAGGGGACCGTGCTGGACATCCGGCAGGGGAGGCACCCCGTCATCGAGGCGCTGATGCCGCCGGGCGAGGAATATGTACCCAACGATATCCTGCTGGATTCCTCCGCCTGCCAGATCATGATCCTGACGGGACCGAACATGGCGGGAAAGTCCGCGCTGCTGCGGCAGACCGCGCTGATCGTGCTGCTGGCGCAGGCGGGGTCGTTCGTGCCCGCCGCGGAGGCGCATATCGGCTATTTCGACAAGATTTTCACCCGCGTCGGCGCGACGGACAACATTTCCCGCGGAGAATCCACCTTTATGGTGGAGATGCTGGAAACGGCGATGATCATGCACAACCTTTCCGCACGCTCGCTGGTGCTGCTCGATGAAATCGGTCGCGGCACCTCCACTTACGACGGAATGTCCATCGCCAGTGCCCTGGTGGAATTCATCCACGAGCGGGGGAAGGGGGCCAAGACCCTGTTCGCCACCCATTATCACGAACTCAACGATCTGGAAAAGCGTTTCAAGCGCGTGAAGAACTTCCATATCGCCGTGAAGGAAGAGGGCAAGGAGGTGATTTTCCTGCGCAAACTGCGCGAGGGCGGGGTGGCGCACAGTTTCGGTATCCACGTGGCCCGGATGGCGGGAATGCCCGCGGAGGTGATTGAACGCGCCGAGCGGACGCTCAAATCGCTCGAGTCCCGCGAGAAGCGTGCGGCGGCCATCGCTCCCGAAGAGGACGGCAGCGTGCAACTGTCTTTCTTTCAGTTGGATGACCCGACACTCGCTTCTATACGCGAGCAACTGGAACGCACAGATCTGAACAACCTCACGCCGCTCCAGGCCTTCGACCTCCTGCGCTCGATGAAAGCGGAACTGGGACTGTGAATCAGTCCACAGGATAGCCTGCGCGACGCATCAGTTCGCTTTTGATTTCTTTTTTGGTCGCCGAAGGGGCTTCCCGGAGGGTCTTGATCAATTCCGGGGAACTTACTTTCGTGAACCGTTGGCACCAACTGTTTCCCAGTTTGTCCGTAATGGCAAATCCCAGGTCCGTTACGTTGCGCACGTAACAATCCTGGAGGGTGTCGTCTAACAAGTTTGTCCGGACCTTCGTTCCGGAAATGGAGAAAGTATTCTGTTCGGGGTGATCGGCAACCTGCCAATATAAATCATCCTCCGTGCCCCAGGGCCTGGAATACTGATACAGGGTGTAACCGCCGTCCGAAAAATCGACATACATTTTGTCGAAAGAGTAGCCGTTGTTGCCGTATTCTCCTTGATAATTATACTCCGTACCGTCCAAATAGATATATGTCATTTCATACATCCCTTCCGGTTGGGTTGTCAAGTTGCGGTTCTCGCAGGAAGGCAGGCTAATAAGACTGATAAGGGAAAGAAAGAAATATAATCTGCGCATAGAGACGGATGTATTTTTCGCAAGGTAAGAAAAATATCCAAAAAGAAAGCCTATCTTTGCTCAAAATGAAAAATTTGAAAGCGGAACTGGGACTGTGAAACGCCTGCTGATCATATCGTATTATTGGCCGCCGACCGGAGGATCCGGGGTGCAGCGCTGGGTGAAGTTCGCCAAGTACTTGCCGGCGCAGGGCTGGCAGCCGGTGGTCTATACGCCGCTCAACCCGGAACGGCTGGCCGAGGATGACAGCCTTTCTGCGGACATCCCGGCCTGCGCCGAGGTCATCCGTACACCGATCCGGGAGCCCTATGCGCTCTACCGGCGGATTTTCGGCGGCAGGGGCGGCGACGGCGGGGAAAAGCGCGAAGTCAACCCCGTCAGCCGTTCGCGCGGCGGTTGGAAAAAGAAACTCTCGCTCTTCCTGCGGGGCAATTTCTTCGTTCCGGACCCCCGTGCGGGCTGGGTGCGCCCGTCGGTGGCCTTCCTGCTCAAGTATCTGGAAGAACATCCCGTCGATGCCATCGTCACCACCGGCCCGCCGCATTCGATGCACCTGATCGGGCGCGACCTTTGCCGGGCGCTGCGGCGTGCGGGAAAACCCTGTCCGCCCTGGCTGGCGGATTTCCGCGACCCCTGGACCAAGATGTTCTATTTCAAGCATCTGGCCCTGCTGCCCTGGAACCGGCGCCGGCACGAAAAATTGGAACAGAGCGTGCTGGACGAGGCGACGCGCGTCATCAGCGTGTCGCCGCCCGTGCGGAACGACTTCCAGGCGGCTACCCATACCCCGGTGGCTCTCATCACCAACGGTTTCGACCCGGACGATTTCCCGGCCCTTCCGGAGGAGGAGCGGGTGGACGAGTGGTTTTCCCTGGTGCATACCGGTCTTTTTGCGGCCGACGGCAATCCGCTGAACCTATGGCAGGTGCTGGGAGAAATGTGCCGGGAAGACGCGCGTCTGCGGGACTGCCTGCGGATCCGTCTGGCCGGAAAGGTGGACGGAGAAATCGTGGAGGCCATCCGGCAGGCCGGGTTGGGGGACAGCCTTGAGAACCTGGGTTATCTGCCGCACACGGCGGTGACGGCGTTGCAGCAAAGCGCGTCCATCCTGATGCTTCCGCTCAGAAGAGAACCGGAATACGCGGCCGTGCTGCCCGGGAAGATTTTCGAGTATGTGGCGGCCCGGCGTCCGGTGCTGGGCATCGGGCAGCGCGAAGGCGCTGCCGCGCAGTTACTGCGCGACGCCGGTGCCGGCGATATGTTCGACTGGGACCAGACGGCCCCGGTCCGGGCCTTCATCGAGACCGAATGGCGCCGCTGGCTTGCCGGGGAACGCACCCCGCACCCCACCGCCGCCGATAAATACTCCCGGGTGGAACTGACTCGTCAACTGGTGGCTTTATTGAACGAGATATGAAAAAGAAACTATTATACTGCGTATTGATTGTACTGGGCTTTCTGGTGCTGTCGTACGGATTCGTACCGGAACTGCTGAGGGGAAAAATGGTCAACCAGAGCGACATCTCCGGCTGGATGGGAATGGCTCACGAAATGACTACCTGGAATGCCGAGCATCCGGACGACCCCACGGCCTGGACCGGCGCGATGTTCAGCGGAATGCCCACCACCACCATCCAGTCCTCCACGAAAGGGGACTGGACGCAAAAACTCTATGACTTCCTGCTAACCGGCCGCCGCCCGGCGACCTATCTCTTCGTGTCGCTGCTCGGCGCCTTCCTGATGATGCTGGCTTTCGGCGTCGGCCCCCTGCTGGCCTTCGGCGGTGCCATCGCCGTGACCTTCTGCGCCTATAATCTGCAAATCATCCAGGTGGGGCACAACACCAAGATGCAGGCGCTCGCGTTCCTGCCCTGGGTGGTCGCCGCCTTCGCCTTCGCCTATCGCAAGGTATTGCAGGAGAAGCCCTCCTGGCCGCTGGCGCTCTTCGGTGCGGCCGCCTTCGGCCTGACGGTGAGTTTTCAGGTCAAGGCCAACCATCCGCAGATTTCCTATTATCTGGCCATCCTCCTGATCGGCTATGCGCTGGCGCTGCTGATTGCGCTGCTGGTCAAGAAGAAAGCCTTGCTGGGACGCTTCTTTGCCGTATCGGCGCTGCTGCTGGTGATGGGCGGCGCGGGCATCGCCACCAATGCGTCGAAACTCCTGCCCACCCTGGCCTATACCCCGTATTCGATGCGCGGCGGCAGTTCGGACGGTAAGACCTCCGGCCTGCAACTCGATTATGCCACCTCGTGGTCCTATGGCTGGGAGGAACTGCCCAACCTGATGATTCCGAACTTCAACGGAGGGGCTTCCTCGGGTGCGGTGAATCCTGCCCGCAGCGAGACTTACAAGGTGCTCAAACGGGCCGGGCAGCCGGGCGCGCGCAATCTCTGCAAGAACCTGCCGTTATATTGGGGACCGCAGCCCTTTACCGCCGGGCCGATGTATATCGGCGCGGTGACGATGTTCCTGTTCCTGCTGGGCCTGATGCTTTGCCGCGGCTGGCAGAAATGGTGGCTGGCGGCCTGTACGCTGCTGGCGGTCTTCCTGGCGCTCGGCAACCATTTTATGGCGTTCACGAAGTTCTTCTACGATTTCGTGCCGCTCTACAACAAGTTCCGGACGGTGTCGATGGCGCTGGTCATCCTGCAATTCACGCTGCCGCTGCTGGGCTTCGTCGCCCTGGACCGCATCCTGCGCGGGGAGACCGATGCGAAAAAAGTGCGCAAGGCGGCGCTGTGGTCTTTTGCGCTGAGCGGCGGCTTCTGCCTGCTCTGCCTGCTCTTCCCGGGTATCGCCGGCGATTTCAAGGCGCCCTACGACGACGGGATGCCCGCAATTCTCGCCGACGCGCTCGCCGCGGACCGGATGCAACTGCTGCGTGCCGACGCGCTGCGTTCCCTGCTGCTCATCGGCGGTGCGTTCGCCCTGGTTTTCTGGAGCGTCGCGAAGTCCCGGAGTGCCGCCGTAAAGACGGTGACGGCCGCGGGGATCTGCCTGCTGGTGCTTGCCGACCTTTTCCTGGCGGGGAAACGCTATCTCAACGCCGAGCATTTCGTGACGCCGAAGGACTTTACAGCGCAGTTCGCGCAGCGGCCCGTCGACAAGATGATCCTCGAAGACAAGGACCCGTCCTACCGGGTCGTGGACCTGAGCGTCAATACCTTCAACGACTCGCATCCTTCCTACTGGCACAAGAATATCGGCGGCTATTCGCCGGCCAAACTGCAACGCTACCAGGAATATATCGACGCGCATCTGATGCAAGAAATTTCCCTGGCGAAACAATGGCTTTCCGCGGGCAAGGAACTGCCCTACCTGGAGGGGCTTTCCAAACTTAACTGCCGCTATATCATTGTGTCAGGCAATCAGCCGCCCGTGCGCAACCCCTATGCCAGGGGCAACGCCTGGTTCAAGGATGACCATACACCGATACAACTATTTTCCTATGCGCCGAACGCTTTGCGCTACCGTTACAGTTCCGAAACCGGCGGGGAGGCCGTGTTCAGCGAGGTGTATTATCCCGACGGCTGGACGCTGACGCTCGAGGACGGGACCCCGCTGCCCATTACCCTCGAAGAGGGCATCCTGCGGGGAGCGGTCCTGCCTGCGGGGACGCACGAATTGGAAATGCGTTTCGCCCCCGCTTCCTACGCGCGCGGCGAGGCGGTGTCGCGGGCTTCGTCGATGGGATTGATCCTGCTGGTGCTGCTTTCCGTGGTATCGGCGGCTTATCTGGGGAAACGCAATGGAAGTCAGGGCTAAAAAAGCGCTCGGGCAGCATTTCCTGACCGACGAGCGGGTGGCGCGTGCCATTGTCGATGCGCTCGGCGAGGGGGTGCGCGACGTCCTGGAAATCGGTCCGGGAACGGGCGTATTGAGCAAATACCTCTTGCAGCGCGAAGACATAGACCTGCGGATGGTGGAACTGGACGGGGAGTCGGTGGAATACCTGCTGACGCATTTCCCCGGGGTACAGGGACGGCTCTATCAGGCGGATTTCCTGAAATTTGACCTGCAGCGCATCTTCCCCGGAGAGTACCGCGTCATCGGGAATTTCCCGTACAATATCTCTTCGCAGATTTTCTTTAAGATCCTGGACGAGCGGGACCGTGTGCCGGAGGTGGTCTGTATGCTGCAGAAGGAGGTGGCGGACCGTCTGGCGGAGAAGCCGGGCAGCAAGACCTACGGCATCCTGTCGGTGCTGTTACAGGCCTGGTATGACATTACGCCGGTGCTGCAGGTCGGTCCCGGTGCGTTCTGCCCGCCGCCCAAGGTGCAGTCGGCGGTAATCCGCCTGCGCCGCAACGCCCGCACGCAACTGGGCTGCGACGAAAAGGCCTTCCGCCAGGTGGTGAAACTGGCGTTCAACCAGCGCAGGAAAACCCTGCGCAATGCCCTCAAACCCCTGCTCCCGGAGGGCTTTGACAGTTCCGACCCTCTCTTTGACCTTCGCGCGGAAAAACTGGGCGTGGAGGACTTTGTGCGGATTGTCAATAGGCTTTATTGACAGGAAATTATTATCTTTGTCATCGTTATGAAAAAGACGATGACTTTCTTTTTGGCGGTCGCGGCCTTGTTGGCCGGGGCTTGCTGCCGGGGTCCGGTAAAGACTGCCGGGATTACCTATGCTAATATGGACACTACGGCGCGTCCGGGCGATGATTTCGCACGGTACGCTACCGGAAACTGGGGTGCGCTGAACCCCCAGCCGCCGGAATATGCGCGTTGGGGCGTCACCACCAAGGTGTACGACGACAACGTCAAGGCCCTCGCGGCGATGATCAAGGAGATTGCCGGCGCTTCCCACCGGAAGGGCAGCATCGAGCAGAAAATCGGCGACCTGTACAACCAGGCGATGGATTCCGTGCGGCTGAACGCCGACGGGGCGGCTCCGCTCAAAGCCCATATCGCCGAGATTCAGGCGCTGACGACGCGCGAAGAACTGCTGCACTACTGCGCGGTGGAGCACGATGCGCTGCTTTTCGGCGTCTTTATCTCCGCGGATGAGAAGGATGCTGCGAACAATATCCTCTGCATCAGCCAGGGCGGCCTTTCGCTGGGCAACCGCGACTATTATCTTTCCGACGATCCGCAGAGCGTGCGCGTCCGTACCCTGATGCAGGAGCATATGCGCAAACTCTTCGTCCTGGCGGGCAACAGCGAGGAAGCGGCGGCGGACAAGGTGGCGCGCATCTGGGCCATCGAGAACGAGATTGCCGTGCCTTACTATTCCCAGGAGCGCCAGCGCATTCCCGAAGAGAATTACCACAAGATTTCCGTGGACTCCCTCCAGGCGCTCTGCGGGGACTTCCCCTGGAAGACCTGGCTTGCCGATGCGGGTTTCGGCCGCACGAAAGAAGTGGACCTGGGCCAGCCGGAGCCGGTCGCGAAGATCTGCGAAATCCTGATGACCGCCCCGGTCGAAGACCTCAAGACCCTTTATGAATGGGACCTCATTTCCGGAGGCTCCTACCTGCTTTCGGACGACTTCATCGACGAGAATTTCGATTACGCCTCCAAGCGCTTCGGCACGAAGGAAAAGAGCCCGCGCTGGAAACGTGCGGAGAACCTGGTGGATGGCCTGCTCTCCGACGCCATCGGCCAGATGTACGTGAAGAAGTACTTTCCGAAAGCCGCCAAGAAGGAGATGCTGGAACTGGTGGGGAACCTGCAGACCGTGCTCGGCGAGCGCATCCAGGCGCAGGAGTGGATGTGCGATTCCACCAAGGCGGTGGCCCTCGAGAAACTGGCCGCCTACACCGTGAAAGTGGGTTATCCCGACAAGTGGGACGACCTCGGCGGCCTGGTCATCGACCCCGCCAGGAGCCTGTACGAGAATGTGCGCGCCGCCAGCGATTTCTACTGGCAGTTGAATTACGACAAGAAATACGAAAAGCCCGTCGACAAGAGCGAATGGCATATGCCGGCGCAGATGGTGAACGCCTACTACAACCCCACCACCAACGAAATCTGCTTCCCTGCGGGCTTCCTGCAGCCGCCGCTCTTTGACCTGAACGCCGATGCCGCTGCGAACTACGGTTCCATCGGCGTGGTGATCGGCCACGAGATGACCCACGGATTCGACGACCAGGGCCGCCTGTATGACAAGAACGGCAACCTCTGCGACTGGTGGACGGAGGCCGACGCCGAGGGCTTCAAGAAACCCTGCGACGCGATGGCGGACTATTTCAGCAGCCTTTGGGTGATTCCCGGCGAACTGAAAGCCAACGGCCGCCTCTGCCTGGGCGAGAACATCGCCGACCACGGCGGTCTGAACATCGCCTTCGACGCGTTGAAACTCTGGCAGAAGAAGCACGGCCGCCTGGGCGACGACAACGGCTTTACGCCCGAGCAGCGCTTCTTCCTCTCGTATGCCACCGTCTGGGCGGGAACGACCACCCCGGATATGTTACGTTACCTGGTGATGATGGATGTCCATTCCCCGGCCCGCCTGCGCGTCAACGGCGCCCTGCCGCAGATCGACGCCTGGTATGAGGCCTTCGGTATTACCGAGAAGGATTCCCTCTACGTAGCACCGGAAAATCGCGTGCGGGTATGGTAACCCGGTTTCCATTGGTCCTGTTGCTGCTCCTGGCGGCAGCGGGACCTTTGTCTGCCCAGCGTACGACCGTCTTTGAGGAAATCCGCACCGATGCGAACAAACGTGCGGCCCTGGACGGGGTGTACCGGCAGGAAAGGTATGCGCAGACCCCCGCGCCGAAGGGCTATGTGCCTTTTTATATCGCGCATTACGGCCGGCACGGTTCGCGCTATTCCTATTCGGCCCGGATGTTCACGAACCCGATCGCCGTATTGGAGAAGGCGCTTAAGGAGAATAACCTGACCCCCTCCGGCGAGCGCCTGCTGGATACGCTGACCGCCCGCTGGAAGACGATGCAGTACAAGATCGGCGACCTGACGCCTCTGGGCTGGGAACAGCATCAGTTCATCGGCAAGACGATGGTGGCCACTTTCCCTGCCGTTTTCGGGAAGGGGAGTAAGGTGGATGCCGCTTCGTCGCCCACCGTCCGTTCCATCATCAGTATGGCGTCCTGCTGCGAGGCCGTGGCGAAAGCGGCCCCCAAGACCAGCGTCTATGCGCATCAGGGGATACGGGACTTTCAGGCGACGCGTCCCAACAACCGGCAGAATCCCTTTATGTACAAGGGACCGGACCAGCCTTACCCTTATCCGTTGTCCAACGACGAGTATATGGAAGCGCGTTTCCCCGCCTACCGGCAACTGCTGGGACGCCTCTTCAAGGAAGTGGACGCCGCGCTCCAGGGCTTTTCTCCCTCCCTGCTGGTCTATGACCTCACGCTGCTGGTGGAGGGTCGGCGCAGTCTTCCGGAGGAGGACCGGATGGATTTGGACGGACTGATGACCGAAGAGGAACGGAACGGATTCTGGGAGGTCTATAATTATATGTCCTACCGCGAATACTACAAGTACCGCACGCCCTGTTCCGCCATTCTGGAAGATATGATCGCCAAGGCGGATGCCCGCCTGGAAAACGGCGTGAACGGTGCAGACCTGCGATTCGGACACGACCATTGCCTCCTTGCACTGCTGATGGTGATGAATTTGGACGCGCTGGGTACCGTCGCCCCCCGGGCGGAGGAAATGCCGTTCTGGTTCCAGAATTTCCGTGCGCCGATGGCCGCGAACGTGCAGTGTGTCTTCTTCCGTCCCCGTGGCAAGCGTGCCGGCGACGTGCTGGTGAAAGTGCTCCTGAACGGGGAAGAGATGCCGGTCACCGGCCTGACCCCCGTTTCCGGACCTTATTACCGCTGGCCGGAACTCCGCGCCTTCTGGAAAGCCCGCACCGATTTGTTCGTCACCCGCTGAGCCGATGCTTTTTAATTCATTCTCCTACGCACTGTTCCTGCCGCTGGTCTTTGTCCTGTACTGGCTGCCGCGCAGCCACCGCCTCCTCCAGTTGAGAGGGCTGATGATCCAACAAAATACTGAATCCCGACCAAAATGATGAACTGCCGGGGGAATTCCGATTACTCGTTCAGGAGCACCTCCAGGACGGGGCGGATGGATGCTCCATTGTCACGAAACTCTCTTCTTACGTACAAGTTGGACTGGTCGCTGGCATAAAGCGCATACGCCCCATCCGGTCCCATGTAGCTGTCCATTTCCGTATTGAGGGTGGATGTCCAAAAATAGGCGCATTCCCCCACATAATAATAATGAATCCCGCCAATTATCCCGGCGGCGGGGAAGAAAATCGAGTTTCCATTCGCTGCGGTACCCCGGCGGCCCAGTACGCCCTTCTGGTTTACCCAGGTCCACTCGCACTGGCTTTTGAGCGCCCGACCTTCTTCAGCGGTGGGCAGACGCCAGGTACCCTTAAGGATATACGAAGCCGCATCATTCGACTTTTCGAGTTGCAGGAGGCCGTCCGGCGCACCGGAACCTCCCCAATAGTCCGTCTTGTCCTTGGGGCAATACTTGGTCAGCTTTTTGCCATCCGCCTTCGCCCATTTGTACGAAGGCCAGTCATAGCCCTTTTCCTTCCCCGTTTTCCAGGCGAAGGGTGAAGTGCTGGTATAATAGGGCTCCACATCTCCCCAGGCAAAGTAATCGCCATAATCCTCAGGATTGGCACAAAGGCCTGTCCGGCACAGGTTGGACGCTGCCCACCACAACGCATAGCGGGTGCCGTCCGGCTTGGTCATCACGATGCCCAGATCCACGGCGTCCAATACCGTTACCCTGCACTTGTCCAAGGCATCGCCGCACTTGGCGACAATCTCGGTAACGCCGGGTGCCACGCCTACGACGATTCCGTCGGCTACCGTGGCGATCGCCGGATTGGAACTCGCCCAGGTGACCGATTTGTCCTTTGCATTGGCCGGCGTAAAGGTAACGACAAGTACCTCATTCGCGGCCTTCCCCAGGAACAATTCGTGTTTATTCAGTTGGATGGACGACACTTCCGCCGGCTGGCAGGAACATAACAGCAGCAGGGCTGCCAAAGCATACAGACAGTTTTTCATAATGACAAAGTTACGCATTTTAATTCACTTGGAAAACTTTTTATAGTGTTTGAGAGCCAGTGTAGCGTAGCAGTAACGGCGGGTATGTTTGGAGGGGATAATGGCATAGTGAAAGTGCTTTCCCCCGGCATGCTCCCAAAGGGCCGAAACATCTCCGTAGCCGGGGGCGGCCCAAACCACACCCCGGTTGTAGGCGGTGGCGGCCAGGCGCACTTGATCATGAACGGGAAGCGTTTCCAAACCGTCCTGGGTGTGTTCCCCGCGCTTGTTTACAGAGCCATAAACGGCATATAGCAGCCGCAGGAAAACGCCCACATAGATGACCTGCCACTCCTCTTTCTGCAACCTTGAAATGCGAATGCGCCGGGCAGTTACCGTATTATCCGTGTCAAACCACAGATTATATTTCCGGGCCAGTCCACTACTCATCCAGGCTTTCTCCATCGCCTCAATAAACGAGGGCTTCATTTGAAAAATGCCAATGGAAAAATCCGGTCCGCCGCCGGTGGTAATATACGTTCCATAATTGGCCGCCGTTTCCATCATATCCCGCATTCGGGAATACCGCTCCATCTCCGGCCACACCACAGACTCTGCCACAAGGGGATCCACATCGAAAGAGCGCCAGACATCATACCAGGCAGCGCCCCCAGAGGAGGGCGCTGTCAGTAAAGTCAAGGTACAGATTAGAACTTGTAGGTACAAAGGATAAGCTGGTATTTACCATCCTCTGTGGTAATGGCGTTAATCCACTGGATTTTGTCCGGATAGGCCTTCCAAGCATGCGGCTGGAAGATTTCATCCCCCTCGGGCAGGGCAATGTAACCGCCTTCACCGTTGAAAGTTACGGTACGCTGGCCATCTCGGGAAGTCCAGGAGCCGCCGGCCGCCGCGGCGCCTTTCTTCATCTCGCTCAACTCCTTGATGCGCTTGTCGGAAAGCCGGGTCCAGGACCCACCGCCGAACTGATATACCTCTCCCGCCTCGTTGGAAGCAAAGATGTATTTGCCGGCAGCAATGTCGTCAAAGTGGGAAGAGCCGAACACGGAAAACTCCGGGAACCACGCCTGTGCACGGCCCGGAACCTTGGAGAGTAACAGTTCCCGCACCACTTCCTCCTCGTACATAGGAGGATAGTCCGACGGAAACTCGCTATAGGCCTCAGCCAGGATATCGCCAGCCATTATGACGGCATTCAACGGCATACGCCACAGGGCGCATTCGGGGATGAGTTCATCGGCCACGGCTTGACGGTTTAATTTGATGAGGGACGACATATTCCCTTTCATCTGGTCAAAACGTTTCTGCACGTCGGCGGCCCATACCTTGGCAGCACGCTCCCGGTAGGTCTTGATCAGTTCCAGCGCCTGCAGATAGAGAGGATTGTACACGGAGGGGTCGCCGGTGGCGTATATCTTCTCCTTAATGGCCAGCAGTTTCTTGCGGTCGGCGGCCGAGAACTTGGCATCAACCTGCGCGTCCGGAACGGAGAGCAGTTTCTGGGCCTCCACAAAATAGGCGCTCAACTTCTGCTCCATCTCCATAATGGGTTTCGCTTTGTCCATCGCCTGCATCAGATTGCCCATTCCGCCGCCCATCGCGCCCATGCCGTTGGCGCTCATGGCTGCGTCCATCGTTTCTTTCTGTATGCGTTTCTCAAAGGCTGCGGCCTCTTTCTGGAAAGAAGGATTCTTGGCGGATTCGGCTTGCTGATAAGCCTTGATTTTCTTGTTCAGGGCAACCATCTCGGGACACTCTTTGTCCGGATTGGCGGCGGCCATCTGGGCACGGGAAGCACTCTTGAATTCGGCGGCAGAAACGCCGCAGTACTTCTTGATATCGGCGGCATTGCGGTCATAGACGGCATCCAGGGCTGCCAAGCTCCGGTTTGCCGTCATGGCCACCATCTCATCTTCCGACATTCCCTGATACTTTGCAGCCTGTTTCTCCAGGTCTTCCACATTCATATCTCCCAGCAAAGCCTTCTGCATCTTCTCCTCCAGGCGCTTCCGTTCCGCTTCCGGCAGGTTTTCGTCCTGCAATTCTTCAATTTCGGCCGGGGTAAGGCCAAACAGGTCGGACAGCATCTTGTTGGTCTTTTCCCGGTAGAGCAGGACTTGATTTTCCTCGCAAGTGGTGTCCTCGTTCAATTCCTCGGCCCGCAGGGTAACGGCCTTGATGGCTTTGTAATAAGCAATCTGGGCTTCCTCCGTGGGATGGGCCAGCTCGGAGGCCGATGGCACCGCCGGGAATTCATTCATCAGCGGGATAGGAAATTGGGCCGATGAAGGTGTGACGGGACCATCCCAACCGAAGGTGCTGACGCGTCTGGCGGGCAGCGCCTGTTTGCCGGTAACGGCGGCAGGAACATCAGCATCGTCNNCAGCATCGTCCGTACGGGCCCCGCTTTGAGAATCTTCCGGCACCCGCCCCTGCATCTTTTCACCCAATGCGCCGCCGAAAGCACCGCCCATACTTTCGCTGGCCTTCTCTTTCAGTTTGTTCAGGAAACCCTGTGCCTGTGCCGGGGCACACAGCAGCGACAGCGCTGCAATGGCAACAAGTAGTTTTTTCATCGCTTATTTCTTTACAAATTCCACTCTGCGGTTCTTGGCCCGGCCTTCATCCGTGCTGTTGGAGGCAATGGGCGCATGCGAGCCCTTGCCCACGGGAGTGAGGCGGGACTGAGCGATACCCTGCTCCACCAGTGCGGCCACAATAGCCTCTGCGCGTTTCTGGGACAGGGGATCGTTCACCTTGTCAGAGCCCGTGGCGTCGCAGTGGCCCTGTACCTCGAATTCAATGCCGGGGTTCTCCTGCATAAGCTTGGCAATGCGATTGATTTCCACCATAGATTCGGGCTTCAGGTCGGCCTTTCCGGTCTCGAAGGTGATGGCGTAGGTAACAATCTTGCCGTCGGAGGTAAGCCGGTCATAAAGCGGAACGGCACCCTTGGCCAAGCGAATGTTCTTGATGAAGAAGCGGTCCTTCCCGTCACAGTTGGAGACAGAACGGAGGAGCATGCGGGTAGGGCGAGCCACGTTGGGCAGATTCACCATCCTGACGCCGTTCACATAATACTTAAAGGCGCGTTTATTGAAAGACGCTGCAACGTGAAGCCAACTGTCAGGCGCGATAAGCTTCTGCACGTTCTCTCCCGGCGTGGTGCCACTCCGCAGGTCTCCGCCCGGAGTACAAAAGGAATAATCCAAAGTCGGAGGCCCATCCGTCCCGGCCAATTCATTGAACGCCGGATTGAGGGCGACAAAAACACAATAATCTGAATATTCTTCTGAACAGAGCACCAGGTCGATGTGGTCATTGTTGCTGGAACCTCCGGTAGGATTGGACCAGACATCAAATTCTATGGTGAATTCCTCGGGCAGATAGTCTGCCTCCTTCATTAATGGGGCGATATCCGAGAACCAGCCGGAGAGCTTGATGGCCTGCTTGCCATCAATGGTCATCACTTCACACTCTTCTCCACGAAGAAAATCCCAGTGAAGCGGAAACTCTCCCAGGCGTTCCCCCTCTACGGGGTCGTCAAAGAAAATCTCGTCTCCGGGAACGAAATCGCTCTTGGCATAGGCACTTTCCACCTGCTTCTTGGGCTTGGGAGCGGCCTCTCCACCGGGCTTCTTGGCACCGCACTCGTCGCAGAACTTGCCGGTGTTGCTGGCTTTGCCGCATTCGGGGCAGGTCCAGGCATCGGTCGCAGGCGCAGCGTCCTCCTTGGGTTTGGCGGTAGATTTATTTTTCTTCCCCACCTTTCCATCCAGGACGTCGTTCACGCCCTTTTCTACTTTTTGGCCGATATTCTGTTCGGCGGCATTCTTGGCTTTTTCTCCCAGTTTTTCCAGGAAACTCTGGGCATCGGCAGTCCCGCAAACCAGGGCGAGGACAGCGACAGAAAGCAATAACTTTTTCATATCAAATAAGTTTGTTTTCAATGGCGAATTTGATCATTTCGGCGGTATTTTCCGCTTCACATTTAGACAAGAGCCGCTTCCGGTACCACTTGATGGTCTCGGGACTAAGGGAGAGGATTTCGGCAATCTTGGGAGAGGTGTAACCCTGGGCCACAAGGCGAAGGATTTCCAGTTCCCTTTCCGTTATTGTCCGTTTAGCGTTATTCATAAATACAAATTTCACACTTCTCTATCTAAAAAACACCACCCTAAAGGGTGGAATTCAGTCTCGCCCCAACCCGTCCGGAGTTAATTCATCCCCTCATAATTAGTTACGCAAATGAGCCTCGACAAAAAAATTTTTGGTATTTTTGCAGAAGACCATGCTGTTCAATTCGTTCTCATACGCGCTGTTCCTGCCGCTGGTGTTCCTGCTTTACTGGCTGCCGGTTTGCAAAAACCGCCGCCGGGATTACCAGAATGTCGTGCTGCTGCTCGCCAGTTACGCTTTTTACAGTGCCTGGGACTGGCGCTTCGCCCTGCTGATCGCCTTCACCTCGCTGTCCAGTTACTGGACGGCGCTGCGCATCGACGCCGGTGAGGGCACTGCCCGCAAGCGCTGGGCGGCCCTGAATATCGCGGTCAACCTCGCGATTCTTGCGTATTTCAAGTACGCAGGATTCTTCGTGGACAGTTTCGTTGCGCTGCTGACGATGCTGGGCTGGAAAGGAACGCCCGTCGCGCTGAAGGTCCTGCTACCGGTGGGCATCAGTTTCTACACCTTTCAGGCGCTGGGTTATACCGTCGATGTGTATCGCCGGAAAATCGCCCCCTCGCGCAACCCCTTGCGCTTTTTCGCCTTTGTCAGTTTCTTTCCGCAGTTGGTGGCGGGACCGATCGAGCGGGCGGCGAACCTGCTTCCGCAGTTCGATGCGGAGCGGAAATTCGATGAAGCGCAGGCTCTCCGGGGCGTCGGCCTGATCCTCTGGGGCCTGTCGCTCAAACTCCTGCTTGCAGACCGCATCGCCGTATTCGTGGATGCCGCCTGGAAGGGTGTGGACGGCATTTCGGGCCTCCCCGCGCTGCTGGCGGTGCTGTTTTTCGCCTTTCAGTTGTACGCCGATTTCTATGCCTACTCCGAAATTGCCCGCGGCAGCGCGAAACTTTTCGGAATGGAACTGATGGTGAATTTCCGCCGGCCCTACCTTTCGACCTCGTTCAAGGAATTCTGGAAACGCTGGCATATCTCCCTGTCCTCGTGGTTCGGCGACTATGTCTATATCCCGCTGGGCGGCAACCGTAACGGTGCGGCCAGGCGGGTGCGGAACGTCTTTATCGTCTTTCTGTTGAGCGGGCTCTGGCACGGGGCTTCCTGGACTTTCGTGGCCTGGGGCTTCCTCTGCGCCCTCTTTATGGTGGCGCTGGACCGTCCGCTCGGACGCATCGGCGGCTTCCGTCCGCTGAAAATCGCCGTGGTCTCCGGACTCTGGGCCTTGTCGCTGATTCTGTTTCGAGCCCCGGACTTTGGCACTGCGCTGAAGATGTTTTCCGCGCTCGGCTTCGACGGTTTTTCGCAACTGGCTTCCTACGGCCTGGGCCGCGCGGAACTGATTTTTTCGCTCGCGCTGGTGCTGTTGCTCGCCGTGCAGGAAGGGCTTTGGGAGCGCAGGGGAGAGGTCATCGCCGCGAAATTCTACCGCCTTCCCCGCTGGCTGCGTATCCTTTGCGCGGTGCTGGTCGTGCTGCTGCTGGTGCTGCTCGGGCACTACGGCATCGGCAATGATTCGCGCTTCATTTATTTCCAGTTTTAGCCCTTCTGCCGATGAAAAAGTTTGTCCTTGAGATTCTTGCCATCGTGCTGGCTGCGGCTGCCCTCGTCGCGCTGCTGGATGCGCGCCGCGTCTTTGCGCAGGAGGAGAGCAACAACCACACCGGGAAGCGCTGGTATTACCTTTACAAATACGGAAAGCAGAAGAAAAATGCCATCGACGTGCTGGTGCTGGGTAATTCCCACGCCTATACGGGCCTCTTGCCGGAGCTGCTGTCGCAGGAACTCGGGCGCCGCTGTTTCATCCTCGCGTCGCAGGGCAACCGCATCACTGATTCCTACTATATGCTGGAGGAGGCGTTGACGGTCTGCAAGCCCAAACTGCTGGTCATCGAGACCTATACGATACGGGATTACCGCCAGCGGCAGATGACCGGCGTCGATTTGAGCTGCCAGTTCCAGAGTTTCGAGAACCGCCGGAATGTCTGGCTGAAACTCAAATCCACGCCCGCGCTCTTCTCGGTGGATAATGCGCCTTACGCCTGGTCGCAGACGCTGCGCAACCACAGTTACCTCTTTGATAATCCGGCGCTGGTCGCCTACAACCTGGAACACCCCGGCGCGCCGGTCTATAAGGACAAGGACTATCTGGGGCGCTTCATCCGTTTCACCAGCGGCCTGGAGGAACCCGTGCTGGAGCGCTACCGGAGGGAAGGGCCGCCCGAGGACGGGGCGCGGATGACCGTAGGCGCCGATGCCGCCCGTTCCACCGAAAAAATCCTGCGCCTCTGCCGAAAAAAAGGCATCCGCGTAATGTTCCTGACCATTCCGATGTACCATGCGCACATCGCGCATCCGGAGGCGCTGCACGCCAACCTTGCGCCGGTCATCGGGAATTATCCCTGGCTGGACCTGCAGGATCCGGCGTATGACGAAATTTTTACGCCGGACTGCTTCGAGAATACTTATAAGGCCAACCAGCACCAGACTTCCACCGGTGCCTACAAGACCTCCCTGCTGCTTGCCCGCTTTATTCAGAACGGCTCCTGGAATAACTGAGTTAAATCAAGCGCTTCCATTAAGATTTCCGCATAGAAGGAATCTTAATGATGTGAAATATCAGGATAAGCGCTATGAAACATTTTTCAATTACTCTTAAGGCATTCGTATTTCTGGCCTCTTTTGCGCTTTGCTTTTCCGCAGGGGCCCAGGTACAAAGAATGATATGCGACGAGACTTGCCGCGCCGAATATCAGAAAACGGAAAAGACGCAGCCGGCAACGAAGGCGGCGGCTCAGGGGACCGGCAAGAAGGCTTCTTCTTCTTCACCGATACCTGCGGCCGTTCAGGGCTATTCCGTGGTATCCCCTATCGGTTTCTCGAACGTGGAGATGATCCGGCAGTCTCCGAGGCTTGAAACCTTGAATGGAAAAACCATCGCCGTGGTGGGGGTGAGTTTCATGACCCATATCACCCATCCGGAGATTAAGCGGCTCATCCTTGAAAACTACCCCAAGGCGAAGGTTATCCTTCTCGACGAAATCGGCATTTCAGGTCCTTATCCGGCCCCTGGCGTAACAAGGAAGCAGAACGAGGAATTCAAGGCCAGACTCCAAAGCATGGGGGTGGAGGCCGTCATCTCCGGGAACGGCGGCTGTGGGCTCTGCACCCCGAAGGAGACCGGATCGGCCATTACCGCCGAGTATCTGGGAATCCCTGCCGTGGTGATTGCGGGACCAGGATTCAGCGATCAGGTACGATATACTGCCCGCAACAACGGAGTGCCGGTGATGAGAGTGGCGCAGTATCCGGGGGCCTTTGCCGCCGACACGGAAGAGACGCTCCTGAAAAACACCAGGGAAGTGCTCTGGCCTCAGATTGTGAAAGCGCTCACCGACCCGCTCACCCCTGAGGAAATCAGCGCCGCCTCCACCGTGAAAGGAGATATCCGCGATGATGTATTTTATGGCACGCTCGATGAAATCAATGATTATTTCAAGAAACAGAACTGGACAGACGGGCTGCCCATCATTCCGCCGACGTTCAAGAAAGTGTCCGAATACCTGAAATATACGCCATACCGCTATGATGAAACCGTGGCCGTCCTTCCCATAGCGCATCGCAACACCACCGCCTGGCACGTCGCCGTAAATGCCGTGATGTCCGGCTGCAAGCCTGAATATATGCCCATACTGATTGCGATGACGAAAGGCCTTGGCGACGGCAATTTCCGGAGAACGCTGGCCAGCACCCACGCCTGGTCGCCGTACTGCTGGCTGAACGGTCCCGTCGCGCGCCAACTGGGCATCGATTGCGGACAGGGGCAGATCAACGAAGAGGCAAACGCCGCCATCGGCCGTTTCATGAATCTGGCATTGATGAACCTGTGCGGTTATTATGTAAAGCAGGACAGGATGGGGACCTTCGGCTACCTGATGCCCTGGTGTCTTGTGGAGGATGAGGAGGCCTGCCGGCGCGTGGGTTGGAACCCTTATCACGTCCGCAAGGGATTTGACGGAAATGAGAGCGTGATTACCCTGGGGTCCACGCTGCTGTGGGGCAACAATATGGCCCCGTCCACGACAGACCCGGTCAAAGTGATGCAACTGATTGCGTGGGACATCTCCGAGCGCGCCCAGTTTGCACTCGGCAGCGGCCGTCAGTACACTTTCAGGACGATTATGATGACGGAGCCGGTAGCCGCCATCCTCGCGCAGAAATTCAAATCCCCCGAAGCGCTGGAACAGATACTGATCGCTGAATCACGCCGGCCGCTGAAAGAGCGCGCATTTGCAAACTATTACGCGAATCCGGGCAGCCGAAAGGATGGCGGTGAACACAACCTGAAGCAGTACACGGCCCATCTGGGCAAGGTGGAGGAAGCGGAGATGACAGCCGTCCCCGGATGGTATGATTCCGATGCGACAGAGATGAAGACGGTTCCCACGATGAAACGGGGGATGACGGCATTGATCATCACCGGGGACAACGCCCGCAACAAGGTACAGACCATGCCGGGAGGAGGTTATGTCAGCGTTGCGTTGGAACTGCCGCAGAAATGGGATGAATTTATGCAGGAACTTGGGTATCATCCACTGAAAAATTACTACCTTAGATGACGGGATGAGCATATCGGGACTCAACTTCAATGAAATCGTGCGTATGTACCAGCAGCCTCTTTACTGGTACATACGCAAAGTCGTTTTGGTCCACGAGGATGCGGAAGATATCCTTCAGGAGGTTTTCATCAAGGCCTATAAGAGGCTATGGCAACTCAGGGAAAAGGATGCGCTGAAAGGCTGGCTGTATGCGATTGCGACCAATGAAATCAGGAAGTATTTCAAAAGTCACAGGGACAATGCGCGGATGGAGATGCTTCCGTCAGCGGTCATCGCCGACTCGGACCCCGTTTCAGACAAGTGTGTTTATCAGATCATATCCGGCGCGCTCCCGGAGATGACACCGCTGCAGCGTGCGGTCTTCTGCCTCAGATATTATGACGATATGGATTATGACGCCATCGCGAAAATCACCGGCTCCAGCAAGAATACATTGATGGTAAGTTACCACGAAGCAAGAAAAAAGATAGAAAAGGAGATCAACCAATGAGTGATATGAAATTGACAGTTCCGGAAGGATACTTCGAAAGGAGTTTGGAAAGGACAATGTCCGAAGTGTCCCGCATCAGGAAACGCAGAAGGACGGCACTGCTTGGCCTTGCCCTGATTGTCCTCGTGGCCGGAAGCGTACTCTCCGTCAGGACGGCGGAACGTATTCGGGAAGAAGATAATTATCTTGCGCTCCAGGCCGAAATGTCCCGTATTGATATTTTCTATGAAATCAACCAGTAGAATATGAAACGTTTGGCAATACTTGCGCTCATCTTCTTAGGCATAACCGCTTATGCGCAGCCCAGCCAGCGGCAGAAGATGATCCATATGGCGGCCGTACGCATCGCCGAAACCATCCGGGTACCGGAATCGGAAAAAGAGGCCTTCATCGGTCTGTACCAGAATTACAAAAAGGAAAGCGCGGTCATTATGTCTGCGGTGCAGCAGCAGAGCGGCGATGCGGAAAAAGATGCCGAGGCGAAGATTCTTGGTGATTTCGAGAAAAGCGCGAAACTGCTTGAACTCCGCAAACGGTATTACTATGAATTCCGCAAACTCCTAAGCCCTACACAGATTCAGAAGATGTACGATGCGGAATATGCCGCGGCTGCTACAAAACGCTGAACGGAGAATAGCGGGAATTCATTTGATGGCAAGCATCGTGCTTGCCCTGGCCTCAGTTCATTCTGCTGTGGCCCAGGAGGTTTTGCCTCCGGCGATTATTCAGGCGAAAGCATCGCGGAAACAACCGGCGCTGGGACTTCCGAAACGATGCGACGGACAGATTGATCCGGCGGTGTGGTATGAGTCCGGTGTGTGGAAAGGAGCGGATTCCCTGAAGGCGGTGCCGTCCTGGATGATGGCGCAGGTGAGCGAATGGGCTGAAGGAGGGACACTGACACCGGTGCAGCAACTTTGTGCCAAGTGGGCTTCGGAGAAGCCGAAAAGGGCCGTGGATATTGTCTGGGGACCGTATTGTGGAGGATGGTTCGTCGCTGTTTGCAAGAAGACACGCAGCGACCTGGGATGGAAGTCTATCGGCTTTGTGATTCCGGCAGAGGGGATGCAGGCCGGGAAAGGGATTTGGGACTACAGCCGCAGCGTCAATTGGCTTGAGCGTCGGATTTGCTATGATCTGTTCCCAAGGCTGCCGTCGTATGTGCAGGAAATTATCGAGGAGATGACCGCAACGGAGTTGCTGTGCCCGTTCACGGAGTTTGACCCTGGCTTGAATGAGTGGCCTGACCGGCCTGACCGGGAGATTGATTATGACTGGGAGGCGGATTATCGGGAAAGGTAAAATTTTCGTATCTTTGGAGAAAGGATTTTTAATGATGAAAAAGCAGTTTCTTTTTTTGACGGCAAGTTGTCTGGTGTTGTTGGGCGCTTGTGTAAAGGACGACCTTTCTTGGAAGGAAGAAATGAAAGAACAGCAAAAGGCCATCGACGGCTTGAAAAAGTCGGATACGCCCTTTTCCTTTGTGCTGGCGCTGCCTCCGGCGGATACCGTATCGAAGGGACTGGATTTCACGGCCACCCTTCGGGTCAATCCTTCGGGTCTGGCCTTTACCCGGGAGATGATCGCCCTGGATTATATCGCCGGGAAGCAGTTTTACCGGGTGGAGCCCAATGCCGCCAAATCTTCTTATCTCAAAACCTCCGAGGATTTCAGCCTGAAGGCATTCGAGGCCGATAAAAACGCCGCCGGGGAAAGTTTGGACGGCCAGTACCTGGTCACCCTCACGACCGCCCCGAAGGAGGCCGTCTGGGACGATTCGCGCCTGGCCTTCGTGGGCGCTTATATGGATAAAGAAGGGAAAAACCAATGGGTGAGTTCGGACCCCTTCAACATCGTGATGATGCCGCTTCCCGCCGAGGGCCTGAGCCCCTGGTTCTATCCTCACGCCTCTTTCCTGATTCCCGAGAAAAAGAAGGATGACAAAGGGGTCGAGTATATGGATGAACGCTTCGGCCAGGTGTTTCTGTCGCTGGATGGGGTGTTGTTCAAAACCAAGGACGATTCGGATGGCCGCTTCTATACGCCGGAGAACCTGCGGGATGTGACCTTTGTCCCCGATGAAGACTGCGAAGCCCGCGTCAAACTGGATTATGACCTCAAGAAGCGTTTCGTGTCGTTTGAGCCGGACACGACCGGAAACCTGGCCTGGAGGGCGTTCCGGGATTCCACGGGCATCAAGCGCCAGGAGGTGAAAGGTTCCGTGGTGATGAAGGACCGCTGGGGCGGGGTGTCGTCGTACCACGTCACGATGTACTGGTACAATACCTATGTCCTTCCCATCGAGGTGAGCGCCACGGTGGAGGAGATCAAGGCGGGGATTCCGATGAACCTGACGGAAGAAGTCCGGAAACTCGGTCTGGATTATGAGGTGATGAAGGACTGCCGCCGCGTCTCTCCCATTCCCGTTCACCGCTTGTTCAACGACCTGACTTTTGAGCCCATCGACGACCAAATGCCGGAAATCGGAGAACTGTTCCTCTATACCACGCCCATCCCCGGTGAAAAGTTCCGGACGGAAGAAATCCGTTCGGTGTTGGTGAACGCCTCGGAGGTGGACGGCTTGTTCGTTCCCTTAACCGTCAGTTTCAAACTGGTGATTACCCTGACCGTCAAGTAGACTGATGAAAAGTATACTCACTGTTTTTCTGGCTGCCGTTTCCCTGCTGTGTGCCGCGGGGACGCCGCACAAGTACGCCAACAGGGCCGAGGCCATCGCCGCCCAGATCCGTGATCCACACACGAAATACGTGGTGGTGACCTGCCATCGCGGAGACTGGCGGAATTTCCCGGAAAATTCCATTTCCGCCATAGAAAGTATCATCCGCTATGGCGCCGACATCATGGAACTGGACCTGAAGATGACGAAAGATTCCGTGCTGGTTCTGTCCCACGATCACGACGTGCTGCGCTGTACCAATTTCACCAAGGTCTTCAAAAATGAGCCGGGGAAGAGCCCCAAGGTGAAGGACCTTACCTATGCCGAGATTCAGCAGTTGTCCCTGAAGCGCGCGCACGGAATCGCCATCGATACGATGAAGATGCCCACGCTCCGGCAGGCGCTTGCCTGTTGCAAGGACCGGATATGCGTCAATGTGGACCAGGGATACGAGTATTATGACCAGGTGCTGGCCATCGCGGAGGAACTGGGGGTTACGGACCAGATTCTGATCAAGGGCAAAAAGCCGATCGAGGTGGTGGCCGCCCACGAGGCCAAGTATGCTCATCATTTGATGTATATGCCCATTGTGGATATCCAGAAGCCCGCGGGCAGAAAACTGCTGGACTCTTATCTGGAACAGGGGGTCGTTCCACTTGCCTATGAGGTTTGTTGGAGCAGGAGCGACGGCGCTTTCGAGGATGTCTGCAAAAAAATCCTCGCCCAAGGCTCCAAGGTATGGGTCAATACGATATGGGCCTCGCTGTGCGGCGGTGACGGGAATGATGACGATGCGGCGTTTATCGCCAAGGATCCGGGGAGTGTGTATCAGCAATATCTGGACAATGGCGTTTCCATGATCCAGACGGACCGTCCCGAACTGCTCATCAAATGGCTAAAGAAAAAAGGACGGCACACCCTGAAATGATGTGCCGCCACCGCTGAACGACGGTCTTTTTCATAACGCAAAGTGTTTAACGGCACACTGGCGGCAGGCTATATGAATGAGGACGGGCTGACCGCAAGTGGTACCTGGGGTTATTACTGGTCCTCGGATCTCGTATATCAGAATGTGAGTCATTCGAACGCGGCATATTGCTACGGAAGAGCATTGTTATCCTAAATGCGAAAAACTAGTATAGGAGTTTTGATTTCAGCGCTGATTCTTGCGTTTGTCGGCTATGTTGGATGGCATTTGTGGCGCATTACGCCGCAAGGGTGGAAATGGGTGTCCGTCGGCGTGTTTGTGCTTTGGATGGCTTCGCTGTTTGTAGGATATGCCATCAACGACAAAATTCCGATGGGGGCCGCCTCCGTGCTGTATGAGGTAGGCAACACCTGGCTGATTGCATTCCTTTATTTGTTGCTGATATTTTTCGTGGCCGATGTGGCTGCACTCTGCTATATCCTTCCAAAGACTTTCCTGAAGGATAGCATCGCCGGACTGGGAGCCGTGGTCGGCTTGGTGGCTTTGATTCTGGCCCTGGGCGGTATCCATTATCATCACAAATACCGTGAGGAGCAAACTGTCACCACGGCAAAGCCGTTGGAGAGGCCTCTCACCATTGTACTGGCCAGTGACCTGCATATCGGCTATCACAACCGCAAGCCGGAACTGGCCCGCTGGGTGAATCTGATCAATGCAGAAAAGCCGGACCTGGTGCTGTTTGGCGGCGATGTAATCGATTTGAGCCTGAGGCCGGTCATCGAAGGGAACTATGCTGAAGAATTCCATCGCGTGGACGCCCCAATGATGACTGTCCTCGGCAATCACGAGTTCTATAGCAACCTGAACCGTGCCGAACAATTCTTTAAAGACGCCGGAATCCTGCTTTTAAAAGACTCCGTGGCCCATTTCAAAGGAGTCGATATTATAGGACGGAACGACCGCACAAGCCGGGAAAGGGCCGATTTGGCCGACCTGGCAAAAGGACTGGAAGGTTTTACCATCGTGCTTGACCACCAGCCCTATCGCTTGGAAGAAACGGAGCAGTCCGGTATCGATTACCAATTCAGCGGACATACGCACCGCGGCCAGGTTTGGCCCCTTTCCTGGATTACGGACGCTATGTATGAGAAGGCCTGGGGGCATCACCTGCGCGGGAGTACGCAGTATTACGTGAGTTCCGGCCTGGGCATCTGGGGTGCGAAGATCCGCGTGGGCACCCGCTCTGAGTATCTGGTACTGCACATCACAAACTGACGATTCTACAAAACAACGATGATCATATGGTTTTCAGGCTCCAACTACCTAAAGACGCTTATACCTATATCGTCATTACCTGTGGGGCGCAGACCAACAATGCCGTATGGACGGTTCGGAGAATGCTGAAGGACAAGGGCATAAGCCTGGACTACTGCCACAAGATCCGCGTCCCCGACAGCAGTGCCATTGCCTTTGGCCGGAATCCGAATGATCAGGCCTGGAAGTTTGAGAAATATGCGCCCCGGCTGGAAAGGATTATCGCAGATATTTCCGCGAGGAAAAAGGGCCTTCATTTCAGTGGGTTCGACCCGCTGGGGGCTATCCTGAACAGCCCGTCTATTGCCCGGAAATCCTATCGGCTGACGCAACCTGCCGTGAATGCCGGGAAGTGTATCGGTTGCGGCATCTGCCAAAAACTGTGTCCGCAGGGAAATATCGCCTTGACGGAGAAAAAGGCGCATATCGGGGACGATTGCACCTTCTGCCTTGCCTGTCTGCACAACTGCCCGCAGCAGGCCGTGGAAATCTCAGGAAAGCCCACCCGCAAGGAGCGCCAGTACCGGCATCCGGAAATCAATCTGAGGGATTTGGAGCGGAAAGCAATAAGTAATGAATGAAGATATGGAAATGAAATTCTGTCAGAGTTGCGGCACGCCGCTGAACGACCAGGTGCCGGGCACCAAGGCCATGCTGGCACTGCTCCAGCGTGACCATTAAATCCTCCACCGACGGCTGCTTCTACAGCGATTACTACCCGCGGAGTTTTGTCCTTTAGTTCAGTACAGAAATAGAGCAGCGTGGTTCGCTGCTCTTTTTGTGCCCCGGGCGGGGAGTGAAAATCCCGAAACAATCCCTTTCGCTATCTGTCATAATTTCAGCGAATTAGCCATTTAACTGAAAATAAATCAAGTATTTATACTGTCGGATATTGTTTTCAATCGTTCCGCCTTGTTTTTAGTAGTTTTCAAAGATTGGGACAAAAACCTCAGTTTTTGTCCCAGCTAGTGTATCTCCTTGAACTCCATGATATCCAGCATCGAGAACAGGATGCCGTCTATCTCGGAATTCCAGCTCTGGTGGAAGTGACCGTAATACCAGTGGGACACTGGATGCCCGGCTGATTTGAGATGAGTGAGAATGCTGTCCATCGTCTCACGCTCTTTTGCGCAGTCGGAAGGTATATCAGGATCCAACGTTGCCCATTCAGTTAAGCCATCTTTGGAGATCAACTCGCAAAAGGACGGAGCTGTGTGTGTAATGACAGAGTCAATCTTAAGCTCTTTACTTATGTCGTTTAGTGCCTCTTCGTTATAGACAGGCATCTCATCGGTCCAGTATGATGCGACACCTGAGCGCAGATGTCGGGAATCATGCTTCTTCCGGTAATCCCGGTCTATGCTAACGGCGCCGCCGACGCATAGGATATTGTGTCCGCAAGCTTGGATGACACTGTAATCTGGAATGCAGCGGAATCGCTCGTGAGAAATGCGCTCTTCCTGGAAATACGCGGGGTCATCGTGGTTGCCCCGAATCATCACAACCCAATTGTTTGCCTTGCTCAACCTTGAGGAATTGCGATTGTACACATTATCATAGTATCCTGGTTTATCGAACCCAAAACCGCAATCTCCAGCGACAATGAGCAAAGTGTCTGTCATCTGGTACTGGATACATAACTGGTATATCACGGCGTTGAATTCGCCGTGAATATCTCCGCAGATAACAACGCTCTTGGCGTTAGGAAATGCGTATGTGTGAAATGTATTCATTTCTTTAATGATAGCCAATATGGGTATAGCTTTTCAGTGATATAATCTACGACTTCATTCAGAGGCAAAACTCCCTTAAATTTCATCTTTTTCAGAAAAGCGTTCCACTGAGTCTGTTTGATTGGATCATTCTTGAATTCGCCATTGAAAAGCGGATGATTCTCAAAATATGTCGTCCCCCTATTGCTGAAAACAGAGGCAATTGCTTCAGTAAGAATATCCTCGTTCACCTTGAGGTTTTCTGATTCTGACGAAAGAATGGAGTATACATCATAGAAGTCTTTCATCCTGCTGTTTGCCAGAGCTCGATCAATCATTGTCTGGAACTTTTCTGCTACAACAGTCTCCAAAGAATAAGCATTGATGCTAACCTCCGGCATATCATCAAGAAGCAAGGGATAGTCCAGTTCCTGGGGTTCAGGTACAACGATGTCACCAAATCCAATGTCCATAGAAAAAGGTTGTACAATGGTATCAAGGTGAGCAGTCACAGTAACTGTGACACCATTATACTCTTCATCCAAAGAGATATCCTCAACCTTAATGTCATTCTCCCCGTTATCGAAAGCAAGACCATCTTCAGGGCACTGAATTGAGCAGATCTCGCGAAAAGCTTTCCGAATGGTTTCTTTGTCTCTGCTGATCTTGTCGCCCAGGAAATCAATGTCTTTCGTCGGACGAGCCTTGAACTTTTCGTAGGCGAAGAGAAGTGCACTTCCTTTCAGGCAGAAGTTATCCCGATACTGGCTCATCGACAGCCTGTACAACATCCGCTCTTGGATGTATCTGAGCAGAACTTGCATATATTCGGTCCCGGGCTCTGAATTCCTGATGTTCAGGAGTTTCGCCCGAACCGACTTTGCTACATTTTTCTTTTCCATATTACAGCCCCATTTCAAGGTATTGTCTCATTGTTGACAGCACTCTCATTTGTTTTGCGTAATCCATAAGGCGGGAAATGTTACGATCCTTGCGCTTGAGATAGTTCCTAAGAATCTCAACAGCCACTTCCGTCCCGATCTTGTTGCGAAACTTTACGGCGTCGCAGACGCTTTTCTCTATACAGAAAATCTTAACCTTATGATTAGCAATTTCAGCTTCTTCAACGCCCATCGTGCAGTATTTTTCTTCCCAATAGCAGAGAACGATGCCTGAAATCTCAGGGACCACCACTTTCCTGTGCTTTTCAATAGCGACGTAGAATCCGTCAGGGATTTGTGTGGTAAGTCCATAATAATCCCATGCGGAATACATGCAAACTACACCACCGGGGACGATTCTTTCAACATCGACCATCGTGGTCGCCAGTTCTTCAGGGAGAATGTACACACCATTCTTGATCCTGATGACATTGCCGGACTTGATGTCCTTGTTGATTCCATAGTAAGCCCTGGGCTCACGTAGTTCATGGGTCCGTATCGTTCCTCCGCTTGCAGAGATGTCTTGATAAAACTTGGCCATAAGCGTATAATTCGCGACAAATATACGGCTAATTTTTAAAATGGCCGTAGTTTTTTGATTATTTTTAATGAATCAAGGATGAAAATGACCTTCGGATACGAAGATACTCGGAAAAGATGACCAAAAGTGACCAAATTTGGTGTATAAAAGACGATAGACTTTGTAAAATGCTTTATAATCAGCAACTTACAAAGTCTTGTTGTGCCTCGGGCGGAAGTTGTGGTCAAAACGTGGTCAAGAATCAATAGCGTCGACGGACGCCCGTTCAGTGAAGTTTCAGGAAAAAGCATTAACTTTGATAGTCATTCAATCTAGTTAAGATGAAACAGGTTCTTGGATACTTTCTTGGCTTTGCCATTTTTATCGCAGGGATTCCGGCCCTGATGTGGCTGGTTTCCGGGATGCCTGCACTAACGGATATTCCCGTGGGGCGCCTATATTTATCGGCCCTTGTTGCAATTGCCGGGCTCTCGCTCAGCGTGTGGAGTATCGTTTATATGAAGCGCGTGGGGAAGGGCAATCCTTTTGATGCGATGGGGCGCGAGATTGCGCCAAGGACCAGGCACCTGATGACGGACGGGCCATATAAGATGTCCCGGAACCCTATGCTGTCAGGGACTTATCTTTATTATGCCGGTGTTGTCGTTGCCCTTTGGACCTGGTGGGCGCTTCTTGTTTTTGCCGCCGTGGCCGGGCTGATGATGCTTCAGGTGCGCTCTGAAGAGAAGCGCCTGGAGGCCGATTTCGGGGAAGAATACCTTGAATATAAAAAGCGTACAGGCCGATTTATAACTTTGAAGAAATGACATTCAACACCTACGGAGACAAAGCCAGCCCCAGCCTGCTTCTGATTCCAGGCCTTGGGGTATCTTACGAGTTATTCCTGCCGTTGATTGATATCTTGAAAGACCGATTCCATATCGTTGCGGTCGGGATTGACGGTTTCATGCTTGGGAAAGAATCGGCCTTTACTTCGGTTGATGACCAGGCCGGGCAGATTATAGCATACGTTAAGGAGAATCTGGGAGGGCGTCTGGATTGCGCTTACGGGCTGTCGCTTGGCGGGAAGATTCTTTCACGGGTGCTTGAGCGCCGTGAGATTGTCATCGATCACGCCATCATGGACGCCGCACCCCTGCTGCCACTCCCCAAATGGCTGGTGGATCCCCTCCGCTACTATCAGAGCCTCAATGTCTGGACCTGTTACCACTGGACCGGTTTCTGGAAGTGGGTTTTCCATTCCCATTACTTCGATGTGCTGCTGGATGAATGCAGGAAAGTGTGGCCCTACGGCAAGGGAAAGGCGGTGCGCGACGGATACAAGGACGTCTATACCCACAAGTTGGAGTCAATTCAAGGGGCCGATATTCATTATTGGTATGGAACCAAGGAGGCCTTTGTCGCAAAACCGCAGGCAAGGCACCTGTGCGCCCTCAATCCCGACACTCACGTCGAGGTGTTCCCCGGAATGAACCACGGGCAGTTCCTGATAGACCATCCCGAAGAGGTGGCGAAAAGACTGGAAAAGTTTTTTTGAATGTTTGTATTTGTCATTTCCTGATTTAGGTTGACTCCGACTTGCAAGGTCTGATTTGTGCCTCGGATGAGACTCGAACTCACACGGACATTCCTGCCCAAGGGATTTTCTTACCACTATGGCTTTCGCCACCAGGGGCGCATCACTGCGCGATGTTTGTGGTCCGGACTATTCCTTCACCCTGTAACTTTCGTTATTTAGGTGTGCCGTGTCTAGTCTCTGCACCTTCCTTCTTTTGAAGGCTTGGCTCAAGATTGCCTTCAGCGTTACCTGTTAAGGTTTCCTTGAATTTACGGCATTCTGCATCTCTCCTTTCAGAGAGAGCACTCAAATTTTTAAGTCCCTCGTGTCTACCATTCCACCACCAAGGCGTGGCACAAAGATAACAATTAATTCATATCTTTGTATGTTATGTTTGGAAAGGAAGTCTATGAAACCCGCCGCAGGGCACTCCGGGAACGCCTTGCGGGCCAGACGGGCATCGCCTTGTTCCTGGGCAACGTAGAGTCCCCGGCACAGTATCGCGACAATTGCTACAAATGGCGCCAGGACAGCAACTGGCTGTACTTTTTCGGCATCGACGAACCTCGCTTCGCGGCCATTCTGGACCTCGATGACGGCAGCGAAACCCTCTATGCCGACGACTTCACCCTCGACGATATCGTCTGGATGGGACCAATGCCCTCCGTACAGTCGCTCGCCGAAAAGGCGGGCATCGCCGCCAGTGCCCCCTATGCCAAGGCCTTCGATGCGGTGAAAGCCGCGCTGGCAAAAGGCCGCCGCGTGCATACCGTCCCCCCGACGCGCTATTACAATGAAATGATGTTGCGTCAGTTGGGGATTGCGGAGGCTTCCGAAGCGCTGAGCCGGGCGATCATCTCGCTGCGGCTGGTCAAGGAACCGCGGGAAATTGCGCTGATCGATGCCGCGTGCAACCTCGGGTACGAAATGCACAGCATCGCGCGTGACGGCATCCGCATCGGCGTAAAGGAGCAGGAAATCGTTGCGGCGATGGAAGCGGTGACGCTCGCAAAGGGCTGGGGCGTTTCCTTCCCGACGATCCTGACGCAGCACGGCGAAATCTTCCACTGCCATTCGCACGAAGCGCTGGTGGAACCCGGGAAACTGATGGTCATCGACGCGGGGGCGGAGAGCCATACGCACTATGCCTCCGATTTTACGCGCACCTATCCCACGGGCGGCCGCTATACGCCCCGGCAGCGCGATATCTACAGCATCGTGTACGAATGCAACGAATATGCATTCTCGCTGACGGCGCCGGGCGTGGCTTACCGCGACGTGCATATGGCGGTCGCGCAGCGGATGCTGGAGCGCCTGTGCGAACTCGGCCTGGTCAGCGGCGATCCGGCGGAAATGGCCGCCAGGGGCATCGCGGGGCTGTTCATGCCGCACGGGCTCGGGCACAATATGGGGCTGGACGTGCACGATATGGAAGACCTCGGCGAGGACCTCGTGGGCTACGACGACGACCAGAAGCGCTCGTCGCTGCCGGGACTGCGTTCGCTGCGGATGGCCCGCCGCCTGGTGCCAGGCAACGTGGTGACCGACGAACCCGGCATCTACTTCATTCCGGCGCTGATTGCCGCCTGGAAACAGGAAAAGCGCGACGGCGGCTGCGTGAACTATGCCCGCCTGGAGGCGGAGTATCTGGATTTCGGTGGCATCCGCGTGGAAGACGACGTCCTTGTGACGGAAGAAGGTGCCAGACGGCTGGGAGACAAGCGTCTTCCGGCTTCTCCCGACGACGTGGAGGCCCATATGTAAGCCGTGTTGCGTTTCCGGCATATCGTACTGTCCGTTCTCTTCCTCCTGCTCCCGCTCGCGGCAGGGGCGGCAGAGGCGCAGTGGCAGGATTCCCTCCTGCTCCGTTATCACCAATTCTCGGCCTGGTGTTCTCCGGAAAAGGTGTATCTGCACTTTGACCGCAGTTGTTACACGGCGGGGGAGACCCTTTGGTTCAAAGGCTGGGTGCAGGAAGCCTCCCGGCTGTCGAAACTCCCTCCCAGCAAATTTCTCTATGTCGAAGTGCTGGACGAGCAGGGTGCGGCCGCCGTGCGCGTGAAGATCAAGCGCGGCGAGAACGGCTTCGCCGGCTGTATCGAACTTCCTGAAAACCTGGAAACGGGCTATTACACCCTCCGGGCCTATACCCTCTGGCAACTCAACCACCCCGGCGCCTACCTGTTCCACGACCGCATCCGCATCATCGGCGGCAGGGGAAAGGAAGAAAAGCCCGCCGAAGTGCCTCCCGCCGAGGTGGATATCAGTTTCTGGCCCGAGGGAGGACGGTATTTCACTGGCCAGAAAGCGGTCATGGGCTTCAAGGTGGTGGACAAACTGGGCAAGAGCATGGACTTTTTCGGCATCCTGGTCAGCGACAAGGACGGCGAACTGGCTCCCGTCCTCACCACCCACGACGGAATGGGCATCTTTGCCTTCCAGCCCAAACCCGGGCACCTGTACAGCGTCCGTGACGCTTCCGGCAGGCTGCATCCGCTCCCGCCGCCCTCGTCGGAGGGGGCGACCCTGCAACTGCGGATCAACGCGGGCCGCTACTATATCAGCGCCATCGGCTATGGAGGAGGCAGCGCCAGCCTGCTGGTGCGCGACGCCACCGAACTCCGTCCCGTCGCGACGCTGAACCTGGACGGCAAGATGAACACCCGGATGATTGCGAAGTCTTCCTTCCGCCCGGGCATCAACCATTTCCTCCTGGTGGACAGCCAGGGCAGGATTCTCTCGGAAAGGCTGTTTTTCATCCGTGACCCGGAGGCGCCGGTCTGCAAACTGACGGTCACCCATTTCGAGAAAACCCCGCGGGCGCTGACCCGGGGCGTGATTTCCCTGCGGCATCCGAACGGGGCGCCCCTGGACGGGTACTGTTCGGTGTCCGTGGTGAGAGGGGTCCTCAAAGACTGGCAGCAAAGCGACGGCATCACCTCCTATATGGGCCTCAGCAGCGAACTCAAGGGGGCCATCAACCAGCCTTACTATTACTTCGACCCGGAGATTCCCGAACAGCAGCGGGACAATGCGCTGGATGTGCTGATGTTGATCCAGGGCTGGCGCTACTATGACCTGGAGAAAATCGTCGATGTCCGGAAAGGCCGTTTCATTCTCCGCTATTTGCGGGAACTGATGCAGGAAATCCGGGGCCGGGTGACCCGCCGGGTCTCCAACAAAATCCCCAGGAAGTTCACCTTCACCTTTATGATTCCCAAGCAGAAGGTCATCTATTCGATGGATGTGGACCAGGGGCGGGATTTTATCATCGACAGCCTGGATTTTCCGGAAAACACCGAATTCCTGATCAATATCGGAACCTCGCGCCTGGGGGCGCATTATATCCCCAGGTGGAACGGGGATCCGTTCGCGCCCCCGTTCCGGTACAAGCCGGCGCCGGGAAAGACCGGCGACGTGAGGATGATGGCGCCCCTGATGAACGAGACCGCCTCGTTCGATACCCTGCAGGCGGCCGTCGTAACCGCATCCTACCAGGAAAAGGATGTCCTGACCTTCGGGCACAGTTACCGGGAGGATCTGGAAACCTACAAGGAAATGACCCTGGTGGAATACCTCAGTATGAAAAAGGCCACGTTCGAGTACGACGGCGAGCATATGTATAACCGGACCCGGCGGAGGCACAGCGCCGCGTTTGCGGATGAAGAGGATCCGTTCAGCAGTATGGATACCGACGAAGGCGGCGCCTCCGGGCGGGTCAAACTCATCGTGGAGGATTCGGAAGAGGACTGGTGGAGTTATGATATGCTGCGCCTGTCGGACCTCCGTGCCCTGAGCATTTCTTCCCAGCCGGATCCGCTTTACGGCGGCGACGGCGGGGTGGTCCACATCAGCGTCAAGCCCGGCGGCCTGCGCAAAAGCGAAGAACGCAACCCGTCCCTGCTGTATTTCGTGCCCCTGGGCTACCAGACGCCCCGCTACTTCAAGGCACCCCGTTACGACCGGGGGGCGGACGGCCCCTATGACAAGCGCAACACGCTCTGGTGGTCGCCCAATGTCAAGATCGAGCGCAGTTTCGGCCGCATCGCCTTCTGTAACAGCGACGAGATGGACTATCCCTATACCCTCCGCATCGAGGGCGTGAGTGCCGACGGCCGCCCGTTCTCGCTGCACGCGACGGTCTCGCCGGAATAGCGGTTCCGGTAAAATTCATTATCTTTGCACGCTTATGGGACTTTTGGAAGGAAAAATCGCCCTGATTACCGGGGCGTCGCGCGGAATCGGCAGGGCCATCGCGCTGAAATTCGCTTCGGAAGGTGCGGATGTCGCCTTTACGGATATTACCGTCGATGAAAACACCCTTGCGGAACTGCGGGCCTTCGGGCACCGGGCGGAGGCGTATGCGTCCGACGCTTCGGATTTCGCACAGGCGCACGAGGTGGTGACCAAGGTCGCGGAGACCTTCGGCGGCATCGATATCCTGGTGAACAATGCGGGGATTACCCGCGATACGCTGATGCTGCGGATGGACGAAAAGCAGTGGGACGACGTCATCGGCGTAAACCTCAAATCCGCGTTCAATTTCATCCACGCGGTGGCTCCGATTATGGCCCGCAGGCGCAGTGGCAGCATCATTTCGCTCTCTTCGGTGGTGGGGATGCACGGCAACGCGGGGCAGGCGAACTATTCCGCGTCGAAGGCGGGACTCATCGGACTGACGAAGTCCGTGGCCAGGGAGTTCGGCGCCCGCGGCGTAAGGGCCAACTGCATCGCCCCCGGTTTTATCCGCTCGACGATGACGGAGGCCGTTCCGGAAGCCGTGCGTACCGAATGGGTGAAGACCATTCCGATGCGGCGCGAGGGTACGCCCGACGATGTGGCCGGTGTCGCCCTCTTCCTGGCCAGCGAACTTTCTTCCTATGTGACCGGACAGGTCGTCAATTGCTGCGGCGGAATGGGATGCTGACCCTCCTCCGCCAGGCTGCGGAACTGCTGTCGCCGCGGGAATGCGTTGTATGCGGCGCAGCCCTTCTCCCCGGGGAGAAGCACCTTTGTGCGCACTGTGCTTCGGATATTCCCCTGACCCGCTACGAGCGCCGCGCGCAGAATCCCATGGCGGATGCCTTCAATGCCCGCATTCAGGAACACATCGTCGCTACCGGCGGCACCTATGAGCCGTACAGTTACGCCTGCGCCCTGTTTTTCTACAAGGCGGACAGCCCGTACAGCCAACTGACCAAAGCCCTGAAATACCGTTATAACCTCGCGGAAGGGCGGTTTTTTGCGGCGATGCTGGGGGAGCGGCTGGCCGCTTCTCCTTTGTACGTGGATGTGGATGCGGTGGTTCCGGTCCCTCTGCACTGGACGCGGCGCTGGCGGCGCGGATACAACCAGGCGGAAATCATTGCGGAGGGCATCGCTTCGGCCCTGCCGGGGGCCCGTCTGCGGCCGGAACTGCTGCGGCGCGTCCGGCGGACCCGGAGCCAGGCGCGGCTGACTGGCGCAGCGGAGCGGGAAGCCAACCTCCGCGCTGCCTTCCGGGCGATTGCCCCGGCCCAGCGTCCGGGGCACATCCTGCTGGTGGACGATGTCTTTACCACCGGAGCCACGCTGGGGGCGTGTCACGCCGCCCTGCGCGCCGTTCTCGGCCCTTCGGTCCGGATATCCGTCGCCACGCTGGGCTTTGTGATATAGGCATAAATCGCTATCTTTGCGCATTATGGATAACGGTGACTGGAAAAAACGGCTGGGGGTGGTCTATTCGACCAACCCGGATTTCCAATATGTGACGGAGACGAAGGAAGAAGCCCGGACGCTCCCTCCCGCGAAGCAAAAACTGACGGTGCGCTTCGAGCGCAGCGGCCGCGCGGGAAAACAGGTGACGCTGGTACAGGGCTTCGTCGGGACCGCCGATGACCTTTCCACCCTGGCCCGGACGCTCAAAACCCGCTGCGGCGTGGGCGGAAGCGCCAAGGACGGAGAAATCACGATGCAGGGCGACCTGCGCGACAAACTCGTCAAACTCCTGACGGAGTTGGGATATCCGGCCAAACGGGCGAACTGATATGGACGAGGGCATTTTCCGCAGCGGTACCCTGGAACTTACGGCTCCGCCCGTCCCCGCCGATCCCTCTCCGGCCCTGGACTGGCTGGCCCTTCCGGGCAACCGCATCCTGCTGGTCGCCGCCCTGCTGCTTCTGCTTACCGGTCTTGCGGAGTACCTTCGCATCGCCCCCTACATCTTCCGCTGCGTGACACGCCCCCGGGAACACGCGCACATCCAGCACAATATGAGCCTCGTCTATACGCGCAATTATGTGGCGATGTGCCTGCTGCTGCCCTTCTGCCTGATTTCCGACCGCTATCTGCTTTATACCCCCTCCTTCGCCGGATTCGTGCCCACGGGGTGGAGCGTTTGCGTCCCTGCCGTCGCCATCGGCGTATACCTTTTGCTCCGGCGGCTGCTTTTTGCCGTGTTCAAGCCGCGCCGCTTCACTTCCGAACTCGAGGAAGCCTACCATTTTGCGTGGTACGACCTTTTCATCCTGCTGGTATCGGCGATGCTGCTGACGCTGGCGGTACTGCTTCCTTTTTCCGTGTCTGACCTTACTGTCCGCACGGTTTTGCTGGTGGAACTGGCCGTGGCTATGGCCCTGACAATCTGGCATGTAATGCAAATTTTGTCTCTTCATTGTTCGGTTTTAGGAACATTTTTGTATCTTTGCGCCCTCGAATTAATCCCCGCAGGATTATTGCTTTACAGCGCGTTACGATGAAGATACTGATTTCACAACCGACTCCCGCCAACCAAGCCAACTATACGGCACTTCGTGAGAAATTCGGCGCAGAGGTGACTTTCCGCCCTTTTTTCCTGTCCGAACCCCTTTCTTCCCGGGAGTTCCGCAGCCAACGCATCAACCTGCCGGACTATACCGCGATCGTCTTTTCTTCCCGGATCGCGATAGACGCTTACTTCAAACTCTGCGAGGAAATGCGTTTCAAGGTGCCGGAGACCATGAAATATTTCTGCTCCACCGAGATTATCGCGATGTACCTGCAAAAGCATATCGTGTACCGGAAGCGCAAGATCTTCTTCGGAAACGGCACTCCCGCCTCCATCGTGTCGCAGATCGGTCCCAAGCACAAGGGGGAGAAATTCCTGATCACCACTTCCGGAACCGGAAACCCCGAAACGATGACGCGGCTCTTTGACGCTGCGGGCATCGCATACAAGGTGGGCCGTTTCGTGAAGCCCGTGTCGCAGAACCTGAGCGACCTCAACCTGCACGATTTCGACCTCGTGGTCCTGTACAATGTCAGCGACCTGAACTCCCTTCACGAGAATTTCCCGGAGTTCCAACAGGGAGAACTTCCTTTCATTGCCTACGGAAACGGCATTGCCAAGGCCCTGGAAGCCGAAGGGTTCCGGATTGCGGTTCAAGGCCCCACCCCGGAAATCAATTCCGCGGCCAAGGCCATCGAACGCTTTCTTTCCTCAAAGTAATGGACGCCACCCTGCCCAAATGTGAACGGCTGTCCGGAAAGACGGCGGCCCCCTCGTTGATTGCCCGCGGACACTGGGGACACGAGGGCAGCCTGCGTTTCTGTTACGCCCCCGGCTCCGGGCTGCCGTACAACCGCATCATCGTATCGGTCCCTAAAAAGCGCTTCCGCAGGGCGGTGATGCGCAATCTGCTGAAACGCCGCATCCGCGAAGCCTATCGCCTGAACAAGGCGCTTGCGGACTGCACCGGCGTCGATATTCTTTTTGTCTATGACAGCGCCGAGGCCCTGGGGACCGCGATGCTTGGCGAGGACGTGAAGCGGGCGCTGCTTTCCATTGGCGAAAAATGCAGGCGGCAGACTTCATAAAACGGCTGTTCGCCGCTCCGTTCATCTTGCTTATCAAGTTATATCAGTGGTGCATCTCGCCGCTGACTCCGCCCTCCTGCCGTTTCACGCCCACCTGTTCGCAGTACGCCCTGGAGGCCCTGCGGAAATACGGTCCGCTCAAAGGCGGCTGGCTGGCCTTCCGCCGCATCCTCCGCTGCCGCCCCGGCGGCGGCTCCGGCTATGACCCGGTTCCGTGATCAGCGTCCCGTGCGTTTTTCTCTTGAAGGAGGGTGTGGGTGTCAACAAAGATAAGAAATACTTTGTATCTTTGCAGACTATGACCGAGAAGAAATTTAATTTGCTGAACCGTTTGGCGGCGCTGCTGACGCTCGTCGTTTCCGCGGTGACCTACCTTTTGACCATAGAACCGACCGCTTCCTTCTGGGATTGCGGGGAGTTCATCGCATCGTCGTACAAACTGGAAGTGGGTCATCCTCCCGGAAACCCGATGTTCCAGCTTATCGCCCGCTTCTTTACGCTGTTTGGCGACAATATGCACGCGGCATTGCTCGTGAACGCGATGAGCGCCCTCTGTTCCGCGCTGACGATTTTCTTCCTGTACCTGACCATCGTCTTTTTCGTGAAGCGGCTGCTCCCGCGTGCTGCGGACGGCAGTTATTCCACGGCCAATGCCGTGGCGATCATCGGCTCCGGACTGGTCGGATCGCTGGTCTATTGCTTCTCGGATACTTTCTGGTTCTCCGCCGTGGAGGGTGAGGTCTATGCGATGTCGTCGCTCTTTACCGCGCTGGTTTTCTGGGCGATGACGCACTGGTACGAAGTGGCGGACGAGAAAGGTGCGAACCGCTGGATCGTGCTGATTGCCTTCCTGATGGGCATTTCCATCGGCATACACCTGCTGAACCTGCTGGCCATCCCCGCGCTGGTGTTCATGTACTATTACCGGCAGCGCGAGAACGCTCCCTTCACCTTCTGGGAGTTCTGCAAGATTTTCCTCGTGGGCGTGCTGATTCTCGGCGTGGTGAATTTCATCATCGTGCCCTATGTGCCCAAATTGGCCGCTTACACGGACCTTTTCTTCGTGAACGTGCTGCACCTGCCGTATAATACGGGAGCGGCGTTCTTTATGGTGGCGGTGCTGGCCCTGTGCTTCTGGGGCATTTTCTCCACCTATCGGAAAGGCAAGGTGTTCTGGAATACGGCGCTGCTGTGCCTGACCTGCATCCTCATCGGCTTCTCGGTGTTTAGCGTGGTGATTATCCGCTCCTGCGCCAAGACGCCCACCAACGAATATCAGCCGGACAACGCCTTTACGCTGGTGCGTTATGTCTCGCGCGAACAGTACGGCAGTTCCCCCCTCATCTACGGCCAGTTCTTCGATGCGCCCTATGAGATCAAGGAGGGCAAGTACTGGGCCCCGCTCGGAGGCAAGTACGTCAAGGTGGACAGCCCCGTGGAGGCGGAGTACAAGTCTTCCGGAAAGATGCTGTTCCCGCGGATGTGGAACGGCAGCGACGACCGCTACGTCAAGTTCTATGAGAGTTATATGAACGGCCGGGTGATGCGGACCAAGGACCGTCACCGCAAGCCGACGATGGGGGAGAACCTTGCGTTCTTCTTCGATTACCAGATGAACTGGATGTACTGGCGCTATTTTATGTGGAATTTCGTCGGACGCCAGAACGAAATCCACGGCCAGGCGCCCGGGGACCTGTTTGCAGGCAACTGGGAGAGCGGTGTCAAGTTCATCGACCAGTACCGTCTGGGAGACCAGAGCGACGCGCCGGAACTCCTGGCGAAGAACAAAGGGAAGAACCATTATTACTTCCTGCCCCTCCTGCTGGGCCTGCTGGGGCTTTTCTTCCAGTTCGACCGCGACAAGCGGGGCTGCTGGCTGGTGTTCCTGATGTTCTTTATGACGGGCATCGCCATCGTGTTGTATCTGAATCAGCCGCCCTATCAGGTGCGTGAACGGGATTATGCCTATGCGGGCTCCTTCTATTTCTTCAGCGCCTGGTGCGGTATGGCGGTGGCGGCGCTTGCGCACTGGCTGCCGGTGCTGTTCCGGAAGCAGGGGTCTGCGGCGATGTCGGCCGCCCTTACGGCGGCCTGTCTCTGCGTTCCTGCGCTCATGGCCGCCCAGAACTGGGACGACCACGACCGCAGCCATCGCCGCACGGCGGTGGAACTGGCTTCCAATTACCTGAATTCCGTAGGGAAGAACGGTATCCTCATCACCCACGGAGACAACGATACCTTCCCCGTCTGGTATGCGCAGGAAGTGGAAAACGTGCGTCCGGACGTGCGCATCTGCAACACCTCGCTGCTCGGCACCGACTGGCACATCGACCAGATGAAGTGGGCGGTGAACGAATCGGCGCCGCTGCCGCTGCAGGTGGGACCGGAGCAATACCTCTACGGCACCAACGAATACGTGCTGATCAACGATACGAAGAATACCGTTGCGCCGATCGGGGAGGTGATGGCCATCTTCCGCAACCCCAAACTCAAATATCGGGGGATGAACTACATCTGCTCGCGCAAGATCGCGGTGCCGGTGAATAAGGAGAACGCCGTGCGCAGCGGAATCGTCTCCGCCGCCGATGCGGAGCGCATCCAGGAGGAAATCGTGCTGGAGATATCGCCGAACAAAAACTACCTGACCAAACCCGAACTCTTTATGCTCGACCTGCTGTCCGGCTACCAGTGGGACCGTCCCATCCATATGCTGAATATGGGCGGAGACCTGAATGTCGGCCTGCGCAACTTCCTGGAGTTCCAGGGCTATTCCTACCTGTTTGTCCCCTGGCGCAATGCGGTCAAGAGCACCGATATGGGCTATGTCGATACCGAGAAACTCTATACCCTGATGACCCGGGCCTTCAAGTGGGATGACCTCGGCGCCGGGAACTATTTCATCGACTATCAGAATATGTACACCCACCTGGGGGTGATGTCCGTGCGGATGGTGTTCGTGAACAGCGCCAAGGCTTTCCTGAAAGCGGGACAGCGCGACCGTGCCCTGGAAATGCTGGACAAATGCAACGTCGTGATGCGCCATTATCCCCTGGATGCGATTCCCGCCGGATTTACCACCAATGACTATATGGTGGTGGATATGATCCGCCTCTACTATATGCTGGGACGCAGGGAGGAAGCAGAAGCCCTGGCGACGCAACTGTCGTCCGACCTGCTCGCCGACGTGCGCTTCTACCTCGAATTCTACGATTACGCCAAAGACGAGGTAGAGACCTGCGGGAACTACATCTATCTGCTGTCCGACACCTTCAAGGACATGGCCAAGATCGGGCTGGCCCCGGACGGGGAAAAGCGCAGCAAGAATCTGGAAGATGCCTTCTCCGAAGTGGTGAGGGCGATGGCGGCGCAGTAAGCGCTTCTAATAACGGATGGCGAGCATCGTCAGGTCGTCGCTCTGATCGGCTCCGTTGACAAACCCCTTGACGGCGTCGTTCATCGCCGCAAGCATCGGTGCGGGGTCGGCGGGGCCGTGTTCGAGCGTCTCTTTCACCCGTTCCGCGGTGAACATCTGCAGGGATGCGTTCTTCGCTTCGGTCAGGCCGTCGGTGTAAAGGAACAGGGTGCAGCCTTTCTGAAGGGTCAGGGACTGCTCGACAAAATCCAATTCCGGGAAGACGCCCAGCGGCATATTGGCCTCCGCAGGAATCATTTCCGCCGTCTTGGTGACGATGAAGGGATGGTCGTGTCCTGCATTGCAGTAACGCAGTTCCCCGGTCGGGAGGTCGAGGATGCCCAGGAAGAAGGTCGTGAACATAAACGACCTGTTATCCTTGCACAGTTTCCGGTTCACGCTCCGGACGATATCGCGGGGGTTGTCTTCCCGCTCCGCCACACAGCGGAACAGGGAATAGATTTCCGCCATAACCATCGCGGCGGAAACGCCTTTCCCGCTCACGTCCCCGATGCAGAAGAACAGTTTGTCGTCGCGGCTGAAGAAATCGAAGAGGTCGCCACCGACTTCCCAGGCCGGCTCAAGCGAGCCTGCGATGTTTTCCGGGAAATCCTTCGGCAGCATCTGCATCTGGATGCTTCGGGCGGCATCCAACTCACCGCCCAGGCGGGCGTGTTCCAGCGTGGCGCGTTGCAGTTCCCGTTCCTTGCCGACAAAGCGGCGGATCATGAACAGCAGGATCAGAAGACCGGTAAGCAGGATTGCCATCTGCTGCAGCCAGGATTTCCGCACGGGGGCATAGATTTCGTCGTGGTAATTGATCATGGCCACCAGCCAGTGCGGCTCGTCCTCCATCATCGTATAGGACATCATGGCTTTCCGGTTTCTTTTTTGATCCTTGAAATGGATGACCTCGGCGTGGCCCGGCCGGAACGTGCTGTCCTGTGCCAGGTGTTCGGCAATCAGTCCGGCCACTTGTTCCGCCAGTTCCTGACGCCCCGGATGCGGGGAGGTCATTTTCGCCTCCCGGGTGAGGAGCATGCTGAAGGAGGACGGATAGTGGTGCCTGGCGTTCAGGCTGTCGCTGAGCCAGGTAAGGTCGATGTCGATACCGCAGACGGCTACGGGTTCCCCTGTCTTGCCAAGGAAGGGATAGGAGAAGGTGGTCAGGTCGAGAACGATGTCTTTTCCGTATTGGTAGGGGTCGCTCCAGATCGGTTTCCGTTCCTTCATCGCCTTTTGATAGACCGGGTTCTGGGTATAATCGTGCTTCTCGTTGCCGATTTGCTCACAAACGATTTTTCCGTTGTCCTTGTACGCATAGGGCTCGAACAGCCGCCCCTTCTCCGGATAATGGTAAGGGACGAAGGCGATGCAGCCGCCCACGATATCGGGGTTGACGGAAATCAGGCGTTCCGTAGCGGCAAACATCGAGTCCGGATGTTCGGCGCAGCGCATCATATCCCACATATTTTCCCGCATCGTCGCTTCCGCGGACTTGAGCGTGTTCCGGATGATGTTGGTCTTGATACGCAGTTCGGTATCGGTTTCCAACATCAGGTCGGCCAGGGTCTGTTTCCTCAGATACCGGTACTGAACCAGCGAAAGCAGTTCGATGAGCAGGGCTGCGATAACGATGAGGAAGATGCCGGAGGCGCGGTGTTTCTTTGCTTTGTTCATTTTTGCAGTCGTACGAAGATGCTGAGCGGCAGGGCCTTGCCGAACCGGTCAGGCAGGGCGAGTTCTCCACTTTCCAAGGTTCCGTTTTTCCCGAACGCTTCCTGCATCAAGGTTTCGCCCAGCAGGGCGGAATAGCCATTGGAATACAGGTTCAGCACGACGAAGCCGTGTTCGTCCAGGATGCCGCTGACGGTGCGGAGCATCTCGAAAAGGCATTCGTCCAGTTTCCATTTTTCCCCGTCAGGACCGTGTCCGTAGGCCGGAGGGTCCAGGATGATGCCTTGATAGCGGTTTCCGCGACGCTGTTCGCGGCGGGCGAATTTCATCGCGTCCTCCACCACCCAGCGGATGCCGTCCAGACCGGAGGACTCCATATTTCCCCGGGCCCAGGTCACCACCTGCCGCACCGAGTCCAGGTGCGTTACGTCGGCGCCCGCGGCCCTTGCCGCCAGGGATGCCGCGCCGGTGTAAGCGAAAAGGTTCAGGACTTTGGGGGCAACGGCACAGGTCTGAGGGGCGGAACTGCCGGAAATACAGTCCTGCACCTTTCGGTAGAGCCAGTCCCAGTTGGGGGCCTGCTCCGGAAAAACGCCTACGTGCTTGAAAGCGGTGAGCCCCAGACGCAGGGTCAGTTCGGGCCGGTCCGCGCCGCCGGGATAGCGGATATACCACTGATCGGCGGTTTTCTTCAACCGTTCCCAGGTGCCGCTGTCTTCTTTCCCCGCGCGTCCGAATCCGGCGCCGGGCTTAAAGCGGATATGGCAGAGACGGTCCCATTCTTTCTGCGGCAGGCTTTTGCCCCAGAGCGCCTTCGGCTCCGGGCGGGCCAGTACATACGCGCCGAAGCGTTCCAGCTTCTCGCCGTCGCCGCTGTCCAGAAGTTCATAATCCTTCCAGTCTTTCGAAGGAAATGCAATCATCGGGACAAAGATAACAATTTCTCACAAAACCCGGAGTTTCCCGATGGTATCATAGAGAACCCCAGTCTCCGCGCATGGAGGACGAGGCAGTTTATAGTGCAGCGATAGCCTCTACAGACAAGCCGGTAGCTTTTGCTATCTGCTCCGGAGAAAGTTGCATGTTTCGAAGACTTCTGGCGATAGACCGGGCCTTATCCTCTGCTCCTTTGGCTTCGCCTTCGGCCAAACCTTCGGCCAAACCTTCGGCGCGGCCTTCCGCCTTGCCTTCCTCCCGGGCCCAGGCCTTCTGCGCGATGATATCGATTTCGGTTCTCATAATGCTCTCGTATTTATGCTGCGTCGCCACGTCCATATTGGCGAAGGCTTAAACGAAAACGAAAAAATCTGTATGGAGCGAAGGGGTTTAGAAGTTCAGGCAGAGGCCGACGCCGCTGGGGGCGGGGGTGATGATCATCGGCTGCTGGTTGGCGTTGTCCACCACCCAGTGCAAGCGTTTGTTGCCGATGACCAGCAGGGGAATGCCGACCGAGAGAAGGGTCGTGCCGGCCGCCAGGGTCCCGATGCCCAAGGCCGTCAACGGGAGAGCGGCCCGGTTGCCTTTGCCCAGGCTGACCAAGGAGCCGACGTATGCACCCAATCCCGCGGCGGAGACAACTCCTCCTGAAATGACCAGTCCGAGACCGGAATTCCGCTGCCGGAGGGCGCCGACATAGGTTTCTTCATAAACCTCGTTGCCGATGGCGTCCAGGATTTCCTGCTCGCTGAGCACCTTGTCTCCGCGCAGGATATTTCCGTGGTCCCATCTCAACTGACCCTGTGCCGCAAAGGACAGGGTCAGGAGAAAGGAAAGAACAAACAGGAATCTTTTCATAGGGAAGAACTATTCCTGTACTGCGGCAATGCCGGGGAGGAGCTTGCCTTCGAGAGCTTCGAGCATCGCTCCGCCGCCGGTGGAAACATAACTGACCTTCTTCGCAAAGCCCATGCGGGTGACGGCTGCAACGGAATCGCCGCCGCCCACGAGCGAATACGCGCCGTTCTCGGTGGCCTTCGCCAGCAGTTCGGCGATCTTCAGCGTTCCCTTGGCGAAATTCGGCATTTCAAATACGCCGACAGGGCCGTTCCAGAGCAGGGTCTTGGAAGCGAGAATGACCTCTTCCCAGGTCGCGAGCGACTTGGGACCGGCGTCCACGCCTTCCCAGCCGTCGGGAATCTCTCCGGAGGGGACGACCTGGGTGTTCGCGTCATTGCTGAACGCATCGGCGATGAGCGTATCCTGCGATACGAAAATTTTCACGCCCTTTTCCTTCGCCTTGGCAAGAATCTCCAGTGCCTGAGGCATCAGGTCATCCTCGTGCAGCGAGTTGCCGATCTTGCCGCCCTGGGCCTTGACGAAGGTATAGCCCATGCCGCCGCCGATGATGAGGTTGTCCACCTTCTCGAGCATATTCTCGAGGACCGCGAGTTTCGAGGAGACCTTGGAGCCGCCGATGATCGCGGTGAAGGGGTGCTTCGCGTTCTTGAGCACGTTGTCGATGGCCTTGATTTCGCCTTCCATCAGGTAGCCGAACATCTTGTCCTGCGGGAAGTAGTCCGCGATGAGGGCGGTGGAGGCGTGCGCACGGTGTGCGGTGCCGAAAGCGTCGTTGATGTAGCAGTCGGCGTACGAGGCGAGTTTCTTCACGAAAGCCTTCTGGCTCTCCTTCACGGCCGCCTTGGCGGCTTTCTTCTCTTCGTCGGAAGCATCCTCGGCGAGTCCGCGGGGCTTGCCCTCTTCCTCGGCGTAGTAGCGCAGGTTCTCGAGCAGCAGGGCCTGTCCGGGCTTCAGCGCGGCGACCTCGGCATCGGCCTTCTGGCAGTCATCGGCAAAAGCGACGGGAACGCCCAGGCACTCGGAGACGTGGGCGACGATGTGCTTCAGGGAGTATTTCGCATCCACTTTCTTGGGACGTCCGAGGTGCGACATGATAATCAGGGAGCCGCCGCCCGCCAGCACCTTCTTGAGGGTGGGCATCGCCGCACGGATGCGGGTATCGTCGGTAATGTTGAAGTTTTCGTCGAGCGGAACGTTGAAGTCCACACGCACGATGGCCTTTTTGCCGGTGAAATCGTAAGAATCGATGTGCTGTTGCATAATATTGAAGGTTGATTTGTTCTAAACCGGGCAAATTTACGGAAAAATTTGCAAAAGCGGACTTACCGCCGCGGACTTGCTGCCGCCGGAATCTTCTTTATATAAGAATATACGATCAGGCCGATGCCGGCGAGGATGAAGGGAATGGAGAGCAGTTGGCCCATATCCAGGGCCATCGCGGTCTCGAACTCCACCTGCGGTTCCTTGATGAATTCCACCAGGAAGCGGAAGCCGAAGCAGGTGAGCAGGAAGAAGCCGAAGAAAAAGCCGCGGTATACTTTATTCAGCCGCTTCACGTAAATCCAGATCATGCTCAGGCCGATCAGCAGGTACGCCAGCGCTTCATAGAGTTGCGTGGGGTGCTTGGGTTCGGACTCCCCGCGCAGGTCGAAGATGAAGCCCCAGGGGAGCGTAGTCACGTCTCCGTAAATCTCCGAATTAAAGAGGTTCCCCAGGCGGATCAGACAGCCTGCAAAGGCCACCGTAATACACAGGCGGTCCATCACCCAGAGGAAGTCAAAGCCGTTCTTCGGTCCGTATTTCCGGGCGAACCAGACCATCGAGAGGATGAGTGCGATGGCGGCGCCGTGGCTGGCGAGCCCTCCTTTCCAGGGCTGGAAAATCTCCCAGAACCCTTCCCAACTGCCGAAATAGTAATCCGGCTGATAGAAGATGCAGTGCCCGAGACGCGCCCCCACGATGGTGGCCAGCAGCAGGGTATAAAGGATGGGGTCCAGCAGTTTCTCGGAGAGTCCTTCGCGCTTGAAGAACCAGAGGAAGAGGTAGGAGCCCAGGATGAACCCCGAAATGAAAAGCAGGGAATACCAGCGGATTTCGACGGGGCCGATATGGAAAAGATAAGGGCTGACGTGCCAGTGAATGGAAAGCAATGCGTTCATAATTTTCTGATACAGGCAGCAAAGATAACAATTTCCCGGAATATCGTTCAGGCTGCATTTTGGAACGGTTTTTGCTGTAAAAATCCGTTCGCGGCGTTCGTGCCGGATTGATTTTATGATGAAAGGTTTATTGTTGACTTGTATGCTGGCGGCGGCTCCGGCGGATTCCCTGCCGCAGCAGCCCCTGGTCATTACGCTGGAAGATGCGCTGAAAATCGCGCTCAGCGAGAACGTGTCCGTGAAAGTGGCGGACCAGGAGATAGAAAGGACGAGGTACGCCAAACGCGGCACCTATGCCTCCCTGTTCCCGCAGATTGACGGGTCGGCGTCCTATCAGCGCACCATCAAGAGGCAGATGATGTATATGGACGTTCCCATCCCGGGAATGGCGAGCGACGGCTTTGAAGTGGGCCGCTGGAACACCTGGAACGTGGGGGTCACCGCGGCGATGCCCCTGGTGAACGCCGCCCTCTGGAAAAGCATCCAGATTTCCGGGGACGACGTGGAACTGGCCGTCGAGAAGGCCCGCGGTTCGCGGCTCGAGACGGTGGGGCAGGTGAAGAACGCCTACTACGGCGTGCTGCTGGCAAAAGAACTTTCCGACGTTTACCAGAAGGTCTATGAGAACGCGGTGCAGAATCTGGAGACGACGCAGCAGCGCACCAATGCGCAGAAGGCGTCGGAACTGGACCTGGTGCGCGCCAAGACCGCCGTCGCCAACGCCATTCCGAACCTCTATGATTCGCAGAACACGATCTACCTCGCCCTGTGGCGCCTGAAGGCGGTGATGGGCATAGACCTCGAGCGCGAACTGGACGTAGCGGGCAAACTCTCCGATTACGCCGATGCGATGCTGCTCACCGTACAGGATTACGCCGATGCGGACCTCACGGACAACAGCACGCTCAAGCAACTGGAAATTCAGGCGGAACAACTTTCCAAAACGGTCCAGCTCCAGGCGCTTGCCTATGTCCCGACTCTCTCGCTGGCCTACTCCTATTCGCTGAACGCACTGCAGAACGACTTCAATTTCAGTTCCTATAAATGGTCGCCCTATTCCTATGTGGGGATTTCTCTCCAGATTCCGATTTTCTCGGGCGGGAAGCGCTACCATAACCTCAAGCAGGCGCAGGTGCGCAGCGCGGAACTCGACCTGCAGCGCGCGGAAACGGAGCGCCAGTTACGCATCTCCATCCGCAGTTCCGTCAATTCGATGGAAACGGCGGTGAAGACTTATGCGTCGGCGCTTGCGGCGCAGGAATCGGCGCAGAAGGCGTACGACATCGCCGCGAAATCTTATGAAGTGGGCCGCAGCACGCTCACGGACCTCGGCGACGCGCAATTGGCGCTCGTGCAGGCGCAACTGAATGTGAGCCAGGCGGTTTACTCGTACATTACCGCGAAGGCGGGACTGGAACAAATCCTCGGAAAAGAATAAAAAATGAATACGATGAAAAAATTTGCATGGATGGCGGTTGCGCTGCTGGTATGCGGTTGCAACGGCGCCTCCAAGAAGAGCGGACAGGAAGCGGCCACGGAAGAGAAGATTTCTGTCGTGTCGGTATCGGAAGTCAGCCGCAGGGACGTGGCGCACACCGAGGTCTATTCCTCCACGGTGCTGGCCAACATCACCAACAACATCGCCCCCCAGACGGGCTCCCGCATCCAGAAAATTTTTGTGGAGGTGGGCGATTTCGTCAGCGCCGGACAGGTGCTGGCGGAGATGGACCGCGTCCAGTTGGACCAGGCCCGTCTGAAACTCGTCAACGATTCCACCGAACTGGTGCGCCTGCGCGGGCTCTATGAGGCGGGCGGTCTGTCGCAGTCGGACTTCGATGCGGCGGAACTCGGCTACAAGGTCAGCAGCACTTCCTATGCCAATCTCCTGGAAAACACCATTCTGCGTGCGCCGGTAAGCGGCGTCGTCACGGCCCGCAACTATGACCGGGGCGATATGTACACGATGACGCAGCCCATCTTCACCGTGCAGCAGATTACCCCGGTGAAACTGCTCGTCGGCATTTCCGAGAGCGATTACAGCCGCGTCCATCGCGGCGACAAGGTGAAGATCGAAGCGGATGCGCTGCCTTCCCGTGCGTTCCAGGGCACGATCAGCCGCATTTACCCGACGGTGGACGCTACCTCCCATACCTTCAATGCGGAGGTCATCGTCCCCAACACGGACCGGGCCCTGCGTCCGGGGATGTTCGTGCGGGTGACGGTCACTTTCGACACCCAGAACAACGTGATGGTGCCGGATATCGCCGTGCTGAAACTCCAGGGTTCCGGCCGGCGGATGGCGTTTGTCGTGAATGCCGACGGCGTGGCGGAGTTGCGCATTCTGGAACTCGGCGTGCACATCGGCAAGGAATACGAGGTGCTTTCCGGCCTCGAGGCGGGGGACAAGGTGGTCGTCGCAGGCCAGTCCTCGCTGCAGGACGGCGTTAAAGTGAAGGTGGAGCAATGAGCAGCATCTACAGAAAAGCCGTCGACAATCCGGTGACCACCGCCCTGGTGTTCATCGCCTTTATGATTCTGGGCATCTTCTCGCTCTCGAAGACGAGCATCGCCCTTTTCCCGGAATTCGACTCCAACGTCATCATGGTGATGTCCTCGTATCCGGGGGCCAGTGCTGCCGATATCGAGACCAACCTGACCAAGGTGCTGGAAAACTCCCTGAACGGCGTAGCGAACCTCAAGAAACTGAATTCCCGTTCCAAGGAGAACATCTGTATGCTGACGCTCGAATTCGAGTACGGCATCGATATCGAGGAGGCGACGAACGACGTCCGGGACAAGTTGGATATGGTCAATTCGATGCTGCCGGATGGTGCATCGGTGCCCATCATCTTCAAGTTCAGCGCGGACGACATGCCCATCATGATTCTGTCCGCCACCGCCGACCAGAGCCTTCCCGGGCTCGACAAGATCCTGGACGACAAGGTGGCGACCCCGCTCGCGCGCATTTCGGGCGTAGGTACGGTCTCCGTCGTCGGCGCCCCTACCCGTGAAATCCAGGTCTATTGCGATCCGGAGCGGCTGCAGGCCTACGGGCTTTCAATCAGCGGCATCGCCCAGATCATCGCCGCGGAGAACCGGAACATTCCTTCCGGAAACGTCGATATCGGCTCCGAAACCTATACCCTGCGCGTGCAGAAGGAATTTTCCGATCCTTCCGAGATGCTGGACATCGTCGTCGGTACCTCCGGGGGCAAGACGATCTATCTGCGCGACGTGGCCCGCATCCGCGACGGCAGCGAGGAGCGCGAGCAGGAATCCTACACCAACGGCATCCGCTCCGCCCGCATCATTATCCAGAAGCAGTCCGGCGCCAATGCCGTGAACGTCATCCGGAACGTCAAGAAGAAACTGGCGCAGGTGCAACCCACCCTGCCTTCCGACATCGAGATCAAGACGGTCATCGATACCTCGGACAACATCATCAACACCATCAACTCCCTGAAGGAGACCATCATCATCACCTTCATCGTGGTGATGCTGGTGGTGTTCATCTTCCTCGGCCGTTGGAGGGCGACGTTCATCATCATCCTTTCCATCCCGATGGCCCTGCTGGCGTCGCTGATCTACCTCTTCGCCACGGGCAATACCCTGAACATCATCTCGATGTCCGCCCTTTCCATTGCCATCGGTATGGTGGTGGACGACGCCATCGTGGTCCTGGAGAACGTGACCTCGCACCTGGAGAAGGGCGAAAAACCCAAGGAGGCGGCCGTGCTTGCCACTTCCGAGGTGGCCATCTCCGTCGTGGCGTCGACGCTGACGATGCTCTGCGTGTTCCTGCCGCTGACGATGATCCAGGGCATGGCGGGCATCATGTTCCGTCAGTTGGGCTGGATCGTGAGCATCATCATGATCGTTTCCACCACGGCGGCCCTGACCCTCGTGCCGATGCTGTGTTCGCGTATGCTGCACGCCGGCCGCAAGGAGGGCAAGGTGTACAAAGCCGTTTTCGGCCCCATCAACCGGTTCCTGGATGCCATTTCCCGGGGCTATGCGCGACTCATTGGTTGGGCGACGACGCATCGCAAGTCGGTGATTTTCGGCGCGTTCGCCATTTTTGCCGTGGTGCTGGCACTGCTCGGCCCGAAGGTGAAGACCGAATTCTTCCCGCGTGCCGACCAGGGACGCCTCCAGGTGACCGTCGAACTGCCGATGGGTACGGCGCAGGAGATGACGCGCGATTTCTCGCAGCGTTTCTACGCCGACCTTATGGAGGCCATTCCCGAAATCCGCATCTGCAACGTCACCTTCGGCCAGGCGGATTCCGACAATGCCTTTGCCAACCTGCGTGAAAACGGCACCCACGTTGTCCAGATGAATATCAACGTGGGCAGCATGGAGGACCGTGAACGAGGCGTGGCGGAGATGTCGGACATCATCCGCAGCATTATGAAGCGCTATCCGGAGATTCATCGCGGTACCGTCACCGAGGGCGGCGGCGGAATGGGTGCGGCTTCTTCCGTGACCGTCGAGGTCTATGGTTACGATTTCGAGGGCACCGACCGCGTCGCCAAGGCCCTGCAGACCGAAATGCTCAAGGATCCGGTCTTCTCGCAGGTGACGCTCAGCCGCGATGAGTACACGCCGGAATACCAGTTCGACTTTGACCGTACCAAACTCGCGCTCAACGGTCTGAACTCCAGCACCGCCGGTGCGGCTTTCAGCGCGGCGATGAGCGGCAGCCTCGCTTCCTACTACCGGGAAGAAGGTGAAGAGTACGACATCCGCGTGCGCTATGCGCCGGAGTTCCGTACGAGCGTGGAGGATATGGAGAACATCATCATTTACAATGCCTTCGGCAAGCCGGTGCGGATGAAGGAACTCGGCACGATCGTCGAGACGCGCGTCCCGCCGACCATCGAGCGCAAGGACCGCGAGCGCCTGATTTCCGTGAAGGGCATCGTCGCGCGCGGCGCCGCTCTGAGCGACGCGGTGGCTTCTTCGCAGCGCATCATCGATGCGACGCCGATTCCTTCGGACATTACCCCCGTCATCGCCGGCGACTATGAGGACCAGAAGGATATGTTTGCCGACCTGATCGTGCTCATCGTACTGATTATCATTATGGTGTATATGGTGATGGCGTCGCAGTTCGAGTCGTTCATGAGCCCGTTCGTGATTATGTTCTCGCTGCCCTTCGCCCTCGTGGGCGTGATCCTGGGCTGTGTCCTGACGGAAACCCCGCTCGGCGTGATGGCGCTCATCGGCGTAATCATCCTGCTGGGTATCGTGGTGAAGAACGGTATCGTGCTCATCGACTATACCATTCTCTGCCGGGAACGCGGAATGAGCGTGCTGGAGGCTTCCGTAACGGCCGCCCGCAGCCGTCTGCGCCCGATTTTGATGACGACGCTCACCACGGTGCTCGGTATGTTGCCGATGGCGTTGGGAACGGGTGAAGGCTCGGAAATGTGGGTGTCGCTGGGTATGACGGTATGCTGGGGTCTGACTATATCGACCCTCGTGACGCTGGTGCTCATCCCCACCGTCTATTGTGTATTTGCCACCAGGCAGGAGAAACGTAAAAAAGCAAAGGCATGAAAGCATTGTTGATTACTTATAACCAGGCGTATAACGAGGAAATCACGGACTTGCTCGACAAGCACGGGCAGCGGGGATTCACCCGCTGGACGGAGGTGCAGGGACGCGGTGGCGTCGCCGGTACGCCGCATATGGGGAACCACGCCTGGCCGGAGATGAACCACGCGCTGCTGACAATGGTCGAAGACGGCCTGTCGGAGACGCTGCTCGCCGAACTCAAGGCGATGGACGAGGCCGCCCCCGACCTGGGGCTCCGCGCCTTCACCTGGGAAATTTCCGGAATGATTTAAATATTTAAAAAAAATAATACCTTTGTAGAATGGAAACAATCATTACTAGCAACAATATCGACCAGGTGCTGGCGTCTGACCAGCTGGTGGTCATCGATTTCTGGGCCTCCTGGTGCGGCCCCTGCCGGATGCTCTCCCCGATTATCGAAGAACTGGCCGGCGACTATGCGGGCAAGGCGGTCATCGCCAAGTGCAATGTGGACGACTGCGAGGATGCAGCGGTGCGTTTCGGCGTGCGGAACATCCCCAATGTGGTTTTCGTCAAGAACGGACAGTTGGTGGACCGCAGCGTGGGCCTGGTGGCCAAGCAGGTGCTGGCCGAGAAAATCGACAGTCTGATTTAACGATTTAATTCATACAAAGATGAAAAAGATTCTTGCAGTTTTGGCTGCAGCGCTCATTGCGACCAGTGCTTTTGCAAAGGTCGGTTTGATCGGTGGTGTGTCCTTCTCCCCGAACCAGGTCAGTTTCAAGGATATACAGCAGTGGCACGCCGGTCTGACCTGGGAAGCCCCCCTCGGCATCGGGTTCTCCCTCCAACCCAGCCTGCTGTATGCGACCAAGGCAGGTCTGACGAAGGATTCGTCGACCGGCATCATCGATCAGTTATCGATGGGCTATGTGCAACTCCCCGTACAGTTGCTCTGGGGTCCCGATATCGCGGACGGCAACTTCAAGCCCTATGTGTTCGGTGAGCCCTATGTGGGCTACAACCTGACCCAGAACGGCAAGTGGGTGGACGTGAAGAACGTCAAGGATGTCGGCAAACTGTTTGACTGGGGTGTCGGTCTCGGTATCGGTGTGAAACTCTTCAAGCACCTGCAGATTACCGGCAAGTATGTCTGGAGTTTCGGCAGCATCATCAGCGCGAACGGCGATCCCAACAAGGAGTACGAGAAGTTCGATATCAAGAGTCCCGGTGCCCTGCAGATTTCCGCAGCGATTCTCTTCTAAGATGGACGGAAAACTCGCGGTATTCTTTTGTTCCGCGATTTCCGATATCGACCCCAAGTACAATCAGGCTGCCCGGGCGTGTGTCCGTGCGGCCTGTTTGTCCGGATACGGAATCGTGAGCGGCGGGACAATCAAGGGATGTATGAAACTCGTGGCGGATACCGCCGCGGAGATGAACGCACCGCACAGGGGCGTTCTTCCCCGTTTTATGCGGGGCCTGGAACACCCGGCGCTGACCGAAACCCTCTGGACGGATACGATGTCCGCCCGCAAGGAACTGATGCGCGAGGGAACCTCCCTGGCCGTGGCGCTGCCCGGAGGCATCGGGACGATGGATGAACTTTCGGAGACGCTGTGCCTGGCGAAGATGGGGCTTTATCACGGTCGCGTAGTGGCGTTGAACCTGGACGGGTTCTATGATTCCTACCGCGCCCAGTTGGACCGTTCTGTGCGTGAGGGAATGCTCGACGAGGCGTCCCGCGCACTGATTTCCTTCCCCAAGACGGTGGAGGAGTTTGAAAAATTGTTGTAAGAAGAAAAGATGTCGGAACTGCTGCATACGCTTTGCGCCCTGGTGGATGCCGGGAAGGTTCCTCACGCGATTCTGTTGCACGAGGACGACGGCGGCGGTGCCGTGCCCCTCGCGTTGCGGTTCCTGGAGCATCTTTTCGGCGAAGCGCCCGGCGGTAAGATATCGAAACTGATTCATCCGGACGTGCATTTTGTCTTCCCGACGGTCTCTTCGTCGAAGGCCTGTCTTCCCGCCTGGCGGTCTCTGGTGCTCGAGCATCCGGATTTCCGGCAGGAAGACCTGACGGCGGCGCTCGGCATCGAGGGCAAGACGGCCCTTATCGCCGTAGCGGAAGCGAAGGAGATTCTGTCGACGCTGGCGCTCAGTGCCCTGGAAGGCGGTTATCGCGCCGTCCTGGTGTATCTGCCCGAAAAAATGAACGCCGAGGCGGCGAACCGCCTGCTGAAAATGGTGGAGGAGCCGCCGCAGATGACGCAGTTCGTTTTCGTGACGCACGCGCCGGAGAAGGTACTGGCCACCATTACCTCCCGCTGCCAGCGTTACCGGGTGATGCCGGAGGGGACGGAGACGGTCAGTGCAAATCCGGAATTCGCCGCTTTGCTGCGGGGGATGCTGGATGCGGTCGTCGCGAAGGACTTGCTTGCGCTGCTTTCGGCGGCGGACAAGGCATCGGCGCTGCCCTCGCGGGAGAATGTGACGGAGTTCTGCAAGTACGCATCGGCGATGTTGCGGCAACTCTTCCTGCAACAGCAGGGGCTGAACGCGCTGCAGGGGCCGCAGGCTGCGGAAATGGCGCCGTTTGCTTCGGCGCTGCCCAAGACTTTTCCGCGCAAGGCGCTTGCCGCTTTTGACCGGGCGATGCTGCTGACCGCCCGCAATGTGAATTTGAAACTGGTTTTTACGGAGCTGGCCGGCTCCCTATACAATTATGGATAACGAATCGATACAATACGATTGCTTCCGGGGCTGTACCGTGGTCCGGAATACCGAGACCGGTGAGGCTGCCTGCACTTACCGCGAGGGCTGCTGCAAACTGGAGGCCCGCAACTGGCTGAAAGGGAACGAGGACAGTTCCAACCCCGACCTTTTCGAGGTGCGTTTCAAGAATACGCGCAAAGGGATTTACCGCAATGACTCCGGGCAGAACATCAAGGTGGGGGATATGGTCATCGTGGAGGCGTCGTCGGGGCACGACCTCGGCATCGTCACGCTCTCCGGTCCGGTGGTTTTCCGGCAGATGAAGTGCAAGGGGGTTCCCGCGGACGGTGAATTCAAGAAAATCTACCGCAAGGCACGCCAGAACGACATCGAGAAATGGCAACTGGCCATTGCACGGGAGCAGGAAACGATGATTGCCGCCCGTCGCATCGCCGCGGAACTCGGACTGGATATGAAAATCGGCGACGTGGAGTTCCAGGGCGACGGTACCAAGGCCATTTTCTATTATATCGCCGACGGGCGCGTGGATTTCCGGCAACTCATCAAGGTGTTTGCCGATGAATTCCGCATCCGCATCGAGATGAAACAGATCGGCGCAAGGCAGGAGGCAGGCCTGATCGGCGGACTGGGTGTCTGCGGCCGCGAACTGTGCTGCACCAATTATGTAACCACCTTCAAAAGCATCTCCACCTCCGTGGCGCGCTGCCAGGACCTGTCGCTCAATCCGCAGAAACTGGCCGGGCAGTGCGGGAAACTCAAATGCTGCCTCAATTATGAGGTGGCGACTTACCAGGATGCCCAGTCGCGCATTCCGCGGGTCACGCAACCCCTTGAATTCGAGGATGGACAAGCCTGGCTGCGCAAGACCGACATCCTGCGCGAACTGATGTATTTCTCCTACGAGAAGGGCTCCGATGCGGTGCTTTATCCGCTCGATGCCGCCGAGGTGCGCGAAATCATCCAGATGAACCGGAACGGCATCAAACCGGAATCGCTGAAGACCGAACCGGAGCCGTCCGCTCCCGAGTTCGTCACGGCGGTGGGCGACGATTCGATCAGCCGCTTCGACCGTCCGCGCCGCTCCAAGTCCAGGAACCGCGGAAAGCGTCAGCGCGGGGGAGGAAACAAGGCCGAGAAATGAGGTTTTTCCTGCCGTCGTTGCTGGTCCTGGCCTTTGCCTGTGCTTGTTCGAGGCCTGTTTCGGAGGAGTATTTCATCCTGAAAGAAGATGCGCCGGAAGGGGTGTATGCCTTCCCGCTGGATCTGGCGGACACGACCGTCAGTTATGATATTTCCCTGTTCGTGCGTCCGGACAGGCGGGACACTTCGGGTTTCCCGCTGAAGGCTTCCTGGTACCGGGAGGATTCCCTGCGCTTTGCGGAGGAAGTGTTCTTCCCGGCCGGGAAAGAGGTGGCGTTGTACCGCAGCGGCGTGCGGATGACGGAGCCGGGGGAGTGGACGCTTTGCCTGGAGCCCTGCTGCCCGCCCGCGGGATTCAGCGGCATCGGCGTAATCAATCAACGCAATGGGACACGATAAATTACGGAAATTCGCAGAGAACAAGACGTTCTCCTGCCTGATTCAGCCGTCGGCACAGGAACTGCTGCAAGACGGTTACCTGAACCTGCACGACCACGCCCTGAAGGGGCAGTGGAGCCGGGAGATTTTTCATAATGACGCGCCCATTACCCTGGAACTGGGCTGCGGGAAAGGGGAGTATACCCTGGACCTCGCGCGTCGTTTCCCGGAGCGCAATTTCATCGGCGTGGACATCAAGGGAGCGAGGTTGTGGCGCGGGGCCAAGACCGCGACGGAGGAGGCGCTGCCCAACGTGGCGTTCCTGCGGACGCGTATTGAATTCATCAGTGCGTTCTTCGCGCCGGAGGAGGTGTCGGAAATCTGGCTGACCTTCTCCGATCCGCAGCCGAACAGCGAGAATTCCCGGCTCACCTCGCCGGTCTTCCTGGAGCGCTATCGCCGCTTCCTTGCGCCCGGCAGCCTCATCCACCTCAAGACGGACAGCCTGCTCCTGCACCGTTATACCGTGGATGTGTGCCGTGAACAGGGGCTGGAAGTGCTTTCCCGCACGGAAGACCTCTACGGAGAGGAACATCGTTATGCCCCCTGGCTCTATGAGGTGCAGACTTTCTACGAAAAGATGTTCCTGGCCAAGGGGATGCCCATTACCTATCTTTGCTTCTGCGCCGATTCCCGCCGGTAAGCGCCAAAATTTTCTTCTTGAACCAAATATAGATTTTTTTTGTATATTTGCAGTCCCAATGGGGTATTAGCTCAGTTGGTAGAGCGCTAGGTTCGCAATCTAGAGGTCAGGGGTTCGACCCCCCTATGCTCCACAAAAAATGCAGGCTTCGGCCTGCTTTTTTTGTGGAGCAAGGCGACCCTTTTATAATTTCATAAAACCCGGACGCAAACCTGTCGTCCGAGACCTTGAAACAGTCTGACGAGGGTGGAAAGTTGAATATCTGCCCGTCCTCGCTCCACCCTGGAAATGAAACTCTTTTTGGTGCCGATTTTGTTGGCGAGTTGCTCCTGCGTGAGCCCGGCACGAAGCCGCTCGTCTTTCAGTTGCTCCCCGATGACAAAGGCATCACACTCCATCTCAAACTGTTCGCGCTCAATTGTCCCCTGTGCACCAAAGTCTTCTGTGATAAGGTCTTCAATGGGAGTCAAAGACAGCTTTTTCAGTTCTTTGTTATTCATTGTCCTACCGTTTTTTTTGTGCGAAGTACTTTCTCATTAACGCTTCAGCCTTGTTGATTTGATCAATTAAAAACTTGTTTGGGATGATGTTTACCCTCATGATCAGGGTCAGTATTTGATACAATTTCTTCAGTGTTTCACGGTCAAGTGTTTTTCGGAACTCCTTAAAGTGATCTTCAAATACGACCACTCTTCGTACGTACTCTTTTCCCATTTCCCTTTGCAAAGTTAACTAATTAGTGAACTAATTCCAAATATTCAACCGCAAAGGTGGGAAGAAAAGTGCCGTTGAAAATTTTTTTCAACGGCTATGTTGGAGATTTAAGCCAACCCTATCACCGAGCAGATGGCACGGAGGCTGCCTGATGCCGCTTTGTCCAGCGGGATGCGGCCTTGTTCATAGGCCCGGGAACGACCATAGGGCAGGAATTCATGGAAACCCCCTTCCTTACAGACGCTGATTGACCGTTATGTATCAGTCGGTTATGGTCTTCGTACCGTTGCCGTAGATATCGGAAGCCGCTACGGCATTGCCGTTGAAACGGGCTCCGCCGGATACAGTCAGACTGTGTCCGACAGCCGTACCTGAGCCGTCAGGGGACTTCAGTCCGGTAATCCCGGAGTATCCGGAACCTCCCTCCGCAGCGCTCTTTTTCCAGGCCAGGCCGGTATCATCGGTCATCACCGCGGAACCACCCGCAACTGAAGAGTTTTTCATCGTCCACCCTATCACTCCTGCCAGGAAACCGCGGTACAGGGCTGCGGCATTGTCCGTAAGCAGCTCCGTTGCTTTGTACGTAACGCTGACGGAGGGGACATTCACATCCACGTAGCATCCGCCGCCCAGTATTCCTCCGGAGGCACTGTTTCCGCCTACGGAAGAACCTACCTTGATTATACAGTCCACCTCACAGGAATCGACAGCCGCCCTCCTGATCCGTTCGCCATAGACAAAACCGGCGATGCCTCCGACATATACTTTGTTCACACCGATATTGTTGCTGAACGTACCGGTATAACTGCCCGCACCCATGGACACTATCTGTTTATTGGCGGAGGCGACATCGATAGTTCCGCTGTTGGAGCAGGAAAGCAGGCGTACATATCCTCCCAATCCGTCCATAAGATCCATTATGCCGTATTTGCCGGAAATCACCGATATTCCGGAATATCCAAGGATTCCGCCGGCTGCAAGCAGGTATGAGTCATCTGCCTTGGGTTTCGATGCCTTCTGGTTTACGGTGATGCTGCCGTAGTTGCGGCAGGACTTCAGTGTTACGGAGTTTTGGCCGCCTGAAGGAGCGACGGCACAGATGCCGCCTATTGCAGCACACTCGGAAGTGGAGGCCGCCTGGTAACCGTTGGTCTGGATCCAGGTGACGGGCGCGTAATTCCTGCAATTTTCGAATGTGCCGTACGATGCACCGTCACGGCTTGCGGCGTAGCAGGAAATGCCCCCTGTCTGCAGGGCTTTGCCCTGTGCCCTGCAGTCCCCGACCGTGATTGCTCCGGTGCTGCCGCCTTCCGCTCCGTTCATACAGTTCCGTACGGTTCCGCCGTTGTAGGCCGTGATTCCGGCTACACCTGCAACGCTCTTGCCGAGAGCAAGGGTAAGACTGCCCGTATTGACGCAGTTCTCGATGGTCCCCAGGTTGTTGCAGCAGATACCGCTTACGGTACCGTTGTATTCCGAAGCCGAAGTTACAGTTACGGCTCCCCTGTTGCAACAACTGTCAATCTGGCCGAAGTTTTCAAAGACAATCGGCGCGACTGACCAGGAAGTGGCAGTCGGGGAGACTTTGTACTCCGTCAGACTGGTACATTTGCGGACAATGCCTGAATTCGTTTTTACCAGACCGTGCATGTTTACCAGATTGGAAGTCCCGGTGATTGCCATTGACGTGCTGACGTTTTCTATCTTCCCGCCCGGATCAACCGTCAGGACAAGCTGCGTCGTTCCGTAAGTGCTGTTTGCGACGGTCATGTTGCCTGACAAGCGCAGGTTCTTTATCACTCCGCCGGACTTCAGCCTCGTAAAGAGGGCTACATTGGCCTCTTCCTGGTAAACAAGATGTCCGTGGCCGTCGAAAGTATAGTCGATGCCGCCGGTGTATCTGTTGAACTTGGTAAAGGTGGAGATGTCGGCATAAAGGTTCACGTTACCATCAGGGTCAGAATAACCGCTCACGTCGCCGGAATACGAGCCGGCCAGCGCATACGCCTCCCAGTCCTTCGCCGTGTAGATTCCTGGGCCCTGCCATTTCACCTCCTCATCTCCGGAAAAGGTGCCGTCAAGCGGAAGCGTCATCGAATAAACCCTCCCTGCCTCGGCCCTGAAAGTGTAATACGACACTTCACTTGAGACGAATTCCTGCCAGGAATCATCCATGCCGACGACGAACACATTGATTCCTGTCTCATAGGTCCCTGCGGGGATTGCTACGAACATCTCCCTTCCCTGTGGGACACCGTCTTCCGGGCATAGCAGGGTGACGCCGCTCATATCCAGTTTCTTGTCCTCGCTGGCCGCCACCTTGGAGATGGAACAGGATTCAGGCGAGAAAGAAGCCGAGAAGGCTCCGCTCATCGACTCCCTGTTGTTCGCCCGAACCCGCACCGACCGTATCGCAGCCGTCTTGCTCCCTCCGTCCACTACTATCTTCAGGTATGCCATCTGATGCCGGAAGACCACCACGCCGGATTCCGCATAGCCCAGCATTACGGCCGCTGCGGGGTCGAATCCGCCTTCGACGTAAGTCTGGACAGACGGCAGGATAAGGGAAACCGTTCCGGCAGCGGCGTCATACGCCCCTGCCGCCGATGCGGGATAGACCGCCCGGTACGGGTACGTCACTCCCTTCAGGCCGAAGCGGGCCACCCCTACTTCCTCCCCGTCGATCTCCACGTAAGACGATTTCTTCCCGTTGACGGCAATCCTGTCGCCTTCAGACCAGTACAGCGAATATGCCGAATCGGATTTTTCTCCTATGGCCGTCCTGGAAAAACAATCGTTCCAGGCTGTAACGACGACAGTCCTTTCTTCCGATTCATTACCAGCGGCGTCGGCGGCAATCAAGTCTGAAGCACCGTCCATTTCCTTCTCACAAGCGGCTGCAGTCAGTACACAGACGCAAAGTAAAAACCGAGTCATCGTATTCATTTTTGTCCCGCTTTAAAAATCAACTTGCGCAAAAATCCCTTTTCGGATGTCACCGAGCCGTTCAGTACGTCGTCCACGCTGAATCTGGCCAGATACAATTCCCCTCCTTCAGGGTTATCTCTTCCATAATCATAAGAGAGCAGTATGTCCCCGTTCTCCAGGACCACGGCGCATGGATATGACATCGAATATTCAGTCCTGTCATCCAGCACCAGCCCTCCGGACCAGTTTCTTCCGTCATCCTGCGAAACATAGGCCGTCAGGTATTTGCGTCCTACGCTCTCGCCCTGGCTTCCGTGCCGCACAAAAAGGATGGTTGATTCATTGACCCGCCTCATCAGGTGACGTGAACTTGTGTGATTCTGGAACGGCGTCATAACGGAAACGGAAGCGGCCGCGGCTGAAGTATCAGCCTTCCAACTGTAGCCACGGTCAAATGAAAACGCCTGCTGGATGCCGTTGGACTGGCTTCTGGCCGTTATCCACCAGACCTTCTGCCCGTCCCTTGTCATTTCCACGAAACAATGCTCGTCAAAACGGGGCGTCGCCGTATTGAGAAAACTTCTGTCTTCCCATGTCGCGCCGCGGTCTTCCGAAACAAAGCAATGGGCGCCTCTGTAAGGGTCAAGGTCGTGGTTGGCATTCTTGAAGCGGTTGTCCGTGATGCGTTTCCTGTCCCACAGGCTTACGGGCAACACCCATTCTCCCGTTGACATCACGGTAGGCAGCTGCAGTGAGCATCCGAACCCGATATATCGCACTTCGGACCATTCAGGCTGAGGGTCGAGAGGGTTCTCGCACACAGCACACCAGTTACTGCTCTTCCCGTCAAAATAAGTCAGTGACTCATCCATGAATAACCACAATTTACCGTCCGGCGCCGTCCATATATTCCCAACTATGGTCCTTCTGTCAATCATGGGACAACCCTTATGCGGATCTACCACGAACCTGGTATCCGTCCAGGTGTCTCCACCGTCATCGCTCCAGTTCAGAAGGAAATAGGCATTCTTGTTGTCTCCGCCCCCAACCACGCAATTCCAGATGCGTCCGTGCCCCGGATTGGACGTGTCCGGCACATATGCGATACCTACCGTCATAAGGAATTTGCCCATGTTTTCATGCAGGTAGCGGGATTCCACCGCTGATTCTATCACCGGAGGTTCGCTGATGAGGGCATCCGCCATGGACATGTCGAAACTTCCGAATTCGAACCCGAATGCATCATCCTCCAGACCTGCACCGTCAATCGCAACTCCAACCCAGGAGCCGTCGCCGTCGAAAGCGACCGAGGTGTTATAGACATATCCGGCTGCCGCCGTAAAACTTTTCGAAGAAAGATAAAACTGCAAATGCCCTTCCGCATCTTTCAGTTGCATACATATTCCTTTTGTGTAGGTCTGTGCCGGAATTGCGATATACATAGGCTCCCCTTGAGGCACACCTGCGTTGCTTGTCAGGGTGACAGGAGTTCTCTCCGGGCTGTCAGGAGCCATTGTGCAGCCGTCTTCGGAAAATACTGCCGTAAAGGGTCCGCTCATAGCCTCCCGGGCAACGGAGGATACCTTTACCGACCTGATGGCCGATTCCGAAGAACCGCCGCCGGCGGTAATCTTCAAAAAGGCGACGGCATGTCTGAATGACATCACTCCTGACAATCCATAACCCAGCATTACTGCCGATGATGGATCGAAACTACCCTCCATATACTCCTGTTCCGAAGGCAAGGTTATGGCAACCGTTCCCGCCGAAGCGTCATAACTGCCGGTTGCCGAGGCCGGATATACCGCACAGTAAGGTGGATTTAGGACACCGCTCAGGCTGAACTGTGCAAGGGAAGGGTTATCCTTGTCGATCTCGATGGAGGTGGAAGCGTTTCCGTTCACGGAAATCACATCATCCTCCGACCAGGGTACTGGATATTTCCCATCCTTCAGTTCCCCCAGGGCAGTGCGCGTAACCGCTCCGTTCAATGCAGAGATTTTAACCACATCTGCCGGAATGGAATCCGGACCGGACGGATCAATGGACCTTGTGCATCCGGCAGCCATGAAAGGCGTAATGCCGATACAGACCATACAGAACAAGCGTTTCATTTCATCAATCATTTGTGCAATCGTTTGCATTACAGTGTAAAATTTTTCTTTATTCTTTTTTACGAAGCGAAGACTCCCTTACAATCAACTCTGTTTCAAGCACGATATCCTCTGGCGGAGCGCCATCTATCGCTTTCAGCATAAGCGCGGCTGCCCTGCGCCCAACCTCGTACGGATGCTGTTCCACCGAGGTAAGCGGCGGGGTGAGATAACAGTCCCAGGGTTCGTTTACGAAGCCTACTACGGCTACGTCCTCCGGCATCCTCACGCCGCGTGCATTGAAGACTTCCATGGCCGACTTGGCCGCAAAATCGCCTGAAAACAGTATTGCATCCGGCAGTTTCCTTCCGCTGTCAAGCAGTTCCACGGCAAACCTTTCCCCTTCTTCAGTTGTTGTCAGCGCCGTATATACCCACTCCGGCCTGACCTCGATTCCGGCTTCCGCCATCGCGTCGCGGTAGGCCTTGTCCCGCGCGCTCCAAATAGACACGTTCTGCGGACCGCGGTAATGCCAGATGGTCCGGCATCCCTGGTCGAGCAGGTGCTTTACCGCATCGTAGGCGCCTTTGTAGTCACTTTGTACCACACTGCTCATCCCGGGCAGAGGCATCAGACGGTCGAACATTACCACCGGAATTCCTTCGTTCACAAGCGAAAGGTAATGACTGTAATCCAGTGTTTCCAGGGCGACTGCCGCAATGACCCCCACAACCCTGCCCTGTCGCAGCGACTCGACCACCTTGCATTCCCTGTCGTAAAAATTGCCGGTAGAGGCGATTATGAGGTTGTAACCGGCATCGTAGATTACGGATTCGACACCGGCGATGGCCTGCACGAAATAATTGCGGTTGATAAGCGGGACAACCATCCCGATTGTACGCATCCTGCCGGTTTTGAGCGCCAGTCCGAGACTGTTTTTCACAAACCCGGCCTCCTTGGCGGCCGTTTCCACCTTCTTCCTCGTATTCTCTGAAATCCGCGGATTTCCGTTCAGAGCACGCGAAACCGTGGAGGCGGAAACCCCCAGACTTTCAGCAAGATCCCACAGGGTAGCGGCTTTAGGTCTCATCGGTTATTAGCTGTCAGTATTGTGCAATCGTTTGCAAAGATATACAAAAATTTCTTTTCCGCAAGTGTTTCGATATTTTTTTGTCCGGGAAAGGCTTACAGACGCTGACCCCCTATAAACTCCCGCATTATAGAGGTGGGAGGTATGGCGGCGATTTCGGAAGGCTTGAGGGCATGGATTGTTTCCAGGAACGAAAGAAGGCTCTGCGCCTTGGCGTACGCCGGTGAGGACTCCTTGATTTCATACAACAGCGGTTCCGCATAATATTTCAGCAGCGGAAGGTCATACAGGGTGGACGAATTGAAGACCACGTCGGCATATTTTTCATAGGGGAAGATGTTGCGTGTCTCGCCCCTGCGGACCGAAGGCCAGCGCAGTATGTTGTCCTCTGGGGAAATGCCCCTGGTGCGGTTGTCGCGCACGATGCGGCGAAGGAGGCGTTTGTTCGTGGTGGAGCCGTGAACCTTTTCACCGCCTCCGCTCAGGGCGGAAAGCGCCGATATGTAAACAAGGAACTTGCGGTCTGCGGGGACGTCTGGCGTCAGGGCCGGGTTCAGGCCGTGAATTCCCTCCATGAAAAGAAGGTCCTTGGGACCAAGACGCAACATGCGACTTTCCTCGAAAACAGGTTTTCCCGCTTTGAAATCGAACCTGGGAACGACTACCTCGCCACCTTCGAGCAGTATATTGAGATGTTCGTTCAGAAGTTCCACGTCCATGGTGCCGAGGGCTTCGTAGTCGTATTCGCCGTTTTCGTCCCGGGGTGTACGCTCGCGCTCCACAAAAAATGCAGGCTTCGGCCTGCTTTTTTTGTGGAGCATGTACATTACCCCACTCCCAACCCTATCACCGAGCAGATGGCACGGAGGCTGCCTGATGCCGCTTTGTCCAGCGGGATGCGGCCTTGTTCATAGGCCCGGATATTCCGCAGCGGGACGCCGCTGCGTGCCGACAGCGCTTCCTGGGCAAGCCCCGCGGCCTTTCTGATCCGCTTGAGCCGTTTCCCTTCCCAGCCGGGCAATATCCTCGGGTAGCGTTCCATCCAGTGTGTCTGGAGTAGGGTCTGCAATTTAAAGAACGTTCAAAGTTACACCATTTTTCTTGTTATCCAAGGAGATTGGCCCCTTCCACGGGTTGCTCAGTCTCCTTTTGACGCTGAGTCAACGGGAAAGAGTGTAGCATCTTCCCGTATCCTCGGGATCACCCGTTGATAGGACTCCTTGTCCATCGCCGTCTTGCCCATCAGGACGATGACCGAGTTCTCGTCCGGCATCGCACCGCGCATCCTCGTGACCCGCCGGAAGTCCTTCTGGAGCCGCTCGATCCAGTTCGTCGTGTATATCATCGGCTGGATCTGAGGCACATAGTTCAAGTATGTGAAGTAGAACGCAACGTCCTCATTGTCAGCCAGTCGTCTTATGGACAGGTAGCCCTTGCCCCACTTCATGCACATCTCCTTCCAGGCCTGCATGCCCATCTCTATCGTGTAGTTCTTGTCTCCCGTCCGAAAGACTTCCCGCATGTCATCCGCCAGCGCCTTCTTGTCCCCGTGACGAACCCTCGCCAGCATGTTGCGCTTGAGGTGCGTCGTGCAGCGCTGGAACGCTGCTCCCGGGAACTTCTCGCCAATCACCTTGTCCAAGCCGGATAGCCCGTCCGCGACCATCAAGCCGATGCTCTCGACGCCTCTCTCATGCAGGTCGTCAAACATGTTACCCCAGCCGTTCGCGCTCTCTATCGGGCTGTTGTATATGCCCAGCACTTCCCGCGTCCCTTCCTCAGTGACGCCCAGGATCACGTAAAACGCCTCCGTCGCCGCCTTCTTCTTCCTGAAGACCTTGATGTGGACACAGTCCACGAACACGATCGGATAGTAAGCGTCAAGCCCTCTGACAAGCCATGCGGATACTTCTTGGCGGACATAGTCGATCATCCTCGAGATGCTGGACTTGCTGTAGTGCTCGCCGTATATCTCGTCGAAGACCTGTCCCACCTGCGCTTGCGTCAACCCCTTCGTATACAGGCTACCAGCGAGCTTCTCGCACTCTTCCTCCTGGTCTCTCAATATGGCCAGAATCTTCGGATGGAAGTTCCCGAAACGGTCCCTGGGAATCCTGAACTCCAACTTCCTTCCATGGCCGTAAGTATGGCCCAACCGGTATCCGTTACCCTTGTTCCGGCCCTCCTGTTCCCGTAAAAACTCACCCCTTTCAGCCACCATCAAGCTCTCCAACATAATCTCCAGCAGGTCGTGAAGACCGTTTTCTTTCTCGGCATGCTTGCACATTACCTCAGAAAGTTGTTCCTTTGTAAAAGTTAGCATAAGTCTGTTTCTTTAAAGTTGAACTTACCAGGTTCTTTTTTAGCTCTTTAAAGTTACAGACTTTTTTCTTTTACATATCTGGACACACTTTTTGGGACATTATC
>LXOW01445149.1_pt2 | contig 73985 bp, 79 predicted proteins | sample 1368591 | NCBI WGS metagenome assembly LXOW01 (sample SAMN04884650, study PRJNA319009) | bovine gut metagenome | isolation source: Cow rumen | host: Bos taurus | place: Italy: Legnaro (PD) | collected 2014-07-09
AGATGTGTATAAGAGACAGCTATATATCGACTCACTAATCGAAGAGAACAAGTACTCCTCAATTCCCAATTAGTGTATCTGTCAATTTTAATAGGATGTATACTTTCTCCTTCCTCTTTGATTAAGGTGAAAGAATTACCTTTAGCGTTCCGTATATCAATGAAGTTTTTGAAATATAAATTATTCAAATAAGGGAAATGCACTCCTGCTGTTGTTACACACGGAGTGTCTAAAGATTTGACATGCAATCCAATCAAAGCAATAGCTGCCCTTACTGATTTAACCATGTCTAAATAAAATTCATGACCAATAGCATTGAATAGGGTTATAGGAACATCATTTTCATCTATTCCCCATATCGTATAGTGTTTCCTAAATATGCAATTGAGAGAATTTTCATTAGGAAGAGGACTTAGCCATAATTCAAGATGACCATCTTCTGTAAAAGATAAAGTACCCGGCACACGATGACAATCCGAGTTCTCCTCGGAATAAAGCCACCATACTCCTATCCACTTCTTTTTGTTCATACTATTTGGATGTCAATTCTTTATACAACCTGAACAACTCTGCCACGCAGTCACTTTCGGTAGTTTTGCCAGGGATCATGCCGTAGGCTTGCATAACAGCACGGTCGTTGTTTTGGTGTGCTCTAAGAAGTTCTGCGGGCATGCCATTTTCTTTGTATAGTTCAGCTAAACTACATTCCGGATATAAAGCGCGAGCATCCAAAATTGCTTGTGCTGCTTGTTCTATTTTCTGTCGTTGTTCCTCCGTCGGATTTGGGAATGGGAAATTGTTGTATACCGCAGGTGTATAACTATAATCGCTTTTAAGACGTCCTGCAACAATCCTCATCCATGCCATGTGAACGTCACTTATTAACACTCCAAATAAATACAATGAAGCGTCAGGAATAAGACATACTTTGTCATTTGCAATCACATCTTTAGACAAATAGCCAATAGGGATATATCGTCTTCTAAATGAGGAGATGCGCGGCACTACTAAATAATCCGTTTCAGGTTGACGAATTTGCGTAAAGAGCATAGGAATATCAGCGTCGCGTTGGACTGAAGCCGTTGGGCTGACTGCACGTATTTCACGAACTTTCGCCAACCGTTCCATAATAGGAGGAACATTAACGTATAGATGTGGCGAAACGCCTTTTAACCACAAACAATACCGTGTTTTATTATTGATGAAGTCATCAGCTCCTATTATTCTTTTAATATAAGTTTCTGTCTGAGGGTATTTCTTTATAATCTCTTCCCGCTCCTCTTCTGTAAACATCAAATACCCACCATCTGTAGCTTGACTTCCTTTGGACATTTTGGGAAGACCCTTTGTCAATGAGCTTCCTCTATTCTGGATAAAGACATTTGGAGCTGCGCAAAGATAGCCATTTATGTTATCCACAGATGTTGGAATCTGAGTACTGCAATATAGTTTGCGTTGTTGTTTATACGGATAGCAGCAGAAGCCAATGATGACACAATGCACAGCTGCCATACCATTACTTATACTTTCGTTTGTCCATTTGAAAGTTTGATAAGCAAATATAATCGTTAAATTATGTAAATCAAATAACGGTTTCCACATGGTAGCCACGCTCTCACCTTGGCAAATACTATTTGTACTAACAAAAGCAGCTTGGATATTTGTACCTTGCATCATATCGGCAGCTTTCTTGTACCATGCTGCCACATAGTCCAATTTTCCGAACGTGTCAAAACCATCGAATACGATATCCATGTCTTCCTGCTGCTCTTTGCTCCGCCATTGATGACCTACGAATGGCGGATTGCCCATAATAAAATTGAGCTTTCCCGGAGCAATTACCTCCGACCAATCGAGGCGGAGGGCATTTCCTTCATGGATATTGTGATATGACTTGAGAGGTAGCGGTTCTACGGTGAACTGTACCAACTTTGCGGTTTCTTGGAGCATTTGTTGCTCAGCAATCCAAAGTGCAGTTGTGGCAACGGAAACAGCAAAATCGTTAATCTCAATACCGTAGAATTGGTGAATATCGACTTTTATTGGATTAGCTATGTCACCAAAAATACCTTGCCCTTTGTAGCGTAATTTGATAATCTCATTTTCGAGGCGACGAAGGGAAATATAACTCTCCGTGAGAAAATTACCACTACCGCAAGCCGGATCAAAGAACGTCAGTGAAGCTAGTTTGTCTTGGAAGGCATCCAATCGTTGCCGCTGTTGGCGTTCTTGTGGTATGGCCTTTATGGTTTCAAATTCTTCTTTGAGATCATTGAGGAAAAGCGGGTCTATAACTTTGTGAATATTCTCAATGCTTGTATAGTGCATTCCTCCGCTACGGCGTGTCTCCGGGTTGATAGTACTTTCAAAGATTGCGCCAAAGATAGTAGGAGAAATGTCCGTCCAATCGAAATTTGCACTGGCTTTCTCTAAAAGAAGCGTTCGTAATTCATCCGTAAATTGCGGAATAATCGGAGCGCCACCGCAAGCCGTAACTTCATTACTAAACAAACCGCCATTAACATAATCGAAACGCTTGAGATCTTCAGACAAATACGGGTCTCGCTTGTCTGGTGGTGTATCAAGCACTTGGAATAGGTCTATCAGCGCACGGCGCATGTCTCGCGCTTCATATCGAGCGAGATAATCATGGAAAGCTGTTTTACTACCAAATAATCCGGCATCCTCTGCATATAGACAGAATACAAGACGGACGCAAAGGATGTTGAGACTTTTGAGGGTAGCAACACTATCTTTTTCAATGTATTGTTCAAGAAGTTTGTCATAGATGATACCGACCAGTTCACCGGCTCTTACGCTAACTTCCATTTCACGTTTTATGTTCTCATTCCCTTCGTCCACAAGGAATTGCAGCCGGTTATATTCTTTTTCAAGGTCTTTGAGGAAAACAACATATGGCTGATCGTGTGGATGCTCCATATCGTGTATATGAAACTCAGCAAAATTGCACACAACAATCCAACGCGGGTATTCACGGCGCGGCAATTCATTGGCATAGCGTTTCGCTTGTTGGTATGGCGTAAGAATCCTATCGTCAGACTGCGTATAGCCTTTATTGAGGTCTTTTCCAATGGATTTTTGCTCAATCAGCACTTTGGTAGCAGGAATGTACACATCAATGAAAGATGTATGGTCAAGTGGAACAGGTTTCTCGACTTCGATGTCCTGTTCGGGATTCTCCATACCAAAAACCTGCCGTAAAAGCGAGAACCAAAACGCTTGCGCATCACTTTTCTCATTGCCTTTACCTTGCCAAAACTCTGCAAACTCTTTTGCTGCTTTTGCTTGTTGTGCTGGTGTCATATTCTGTGCCATTACGCTTCTTCGTTATCTATATCGATATCCACCAAATCGCTCTCATCATTTTCCTCTATGATAGGCGTGATGGTATGTGGATCTTGTACCTGACATACCTCATTGATGGTTTTCATAATAGTCTTGCCGCGCTCCTCAATAAAGGTCTTGAAATCGTCATTCTTCGCCGCTTCAAAAGCTTTCTCAGAAATGAAATGAGTAGCAAGGTGCTTGTCAATATTCGGTTCAAGAGCCTCGTATTCGGCAAGATAAACAGAAGGTTTCTTGTTAGAGATAGCTTGGTTGAGACGCTTAGAGATAAAGGCGAAGTTAAGCACCGAATTGACATCGTTGGTCGTAAGCCCAAAAGTATTGTGCAACGAGAACGGGAAGAAATGGTGATTCTCCTTAGAGGCTGCGCGCGAAGCGTTAGTGTTATCAATCGTAACTACTTGTCCGTTGTCGAAGTCTTGCGGTACATTACGAGCCATCAAACACAGGATACCATTCTTAATGACAGAGGATGTGTTCATGCGGATACGAGCAAGGTCATCGGCTTTAAGCGATATAGTAAAGATACGCGGCTCGTTCTCACCTGCGATGATACGCTCAATCCAATCGGCATCTTCGTTCATGCGCGTGAGCGTGGATGCTGAATAGCGGTTAGTAAATGTAACCGTCCAGAACCAATCATCAATCAGCTTCTTGTGCTGTGGCTGAATGCCGTTGAGTTTGCCGAGATAGAGATAGTACTGAATGACAGCAAGCATATTGGCGTACGGAAGAATAGAGCGGTTCTGCGCCCCAAGCGATTTAACATAGTCAATCGCTATACGCAGACATTCCGTCGTACGTTTCCAAGCGTCCACACATTCTTGGTTGGTCAGTTTAAGTTGCACGAGTTTGGTACAATCGTGTTTAATATTGAGCGAGAGCGATTGCGTGAAAATCTCTTCGCCAATTTTACCATATAGGCTGATAGCTTTCTCACTATTGAACTCTTTGATTTTATCACGGAGATCAAAGTCTTTCGACCAAACTGTAGCATGAACGAGGTCAAACAGCGAAAGACGCTTTCCTCCTTGATTGATGCGTTCAAAGATATCAACAACCTCTTCCAATCCCATATTGCGTGACATGATGATGCTAATGGGGTAATTATACAGGCATTCCTGACATTCCCGCAAAGCCTGCATTCGTTCGAAATCGCCTTTTGTGGCATATTCCATGATGAGGTTGTTGTATTCGGTTGCATTCCATATCTTCCAAACAGGAATATTGTGTTGCTCCGTTTTAAGTTGTGGCACCTTGAATTTCTTGGAATCGAGATTGTAGCAGATAGAAGAATAGTCCGTATCATTCAGCGTTTTACCCATCAAAGAGACATACAAAGAGGTGATACGTTGCTGACCATCAAGAATAAACATGAAATAATTTCCTTGCGGCTTCTGCGGAAAACCAAACTCGGAAATATCGCGCCCAAACGCTTCCATTGAAGTATCTGTTTCCCATAGGAAGAAAGAACCTATCGGATAACTGTGCGAAATACTATTCAGCAGCTTAACAATCTTTGCTCGCTCCCACACATACGCACGCTGAAAGCGCGGAATGCGCATGTTGCCACGCTCTAGTTCTTGGAATACTCTCTGCAAATTCCATTGATTGATAATTTCAATTCTATCTGCCATATATCAGTATTAGTTTTAATCAAAACAACTTTCGGGATTCAAGTCTTGCGGGCTGCGCCAAATCATGTGGTACTCCTCACGCAAGATTTTCTTCTTGTGCTTCCAGAACGTATGGCATGAACCAAACCACCATTCATCTTTTGGCATGTTTAGTTCTTTTCTGGTTAATCGCTCCGCTTTAGCGTCAACCTTCTTCTTGATGGCTTTATATTCAGCCAAACGGCTCTTTCCTACCTCTCCTTCCATATCTTGGTATTACTTTTTCTTGTTCTTTATCCCCCGCATAGCCTGTTCCTTTTTTCAACTCTGCCTTACCAGCCTGTTCCCTTTTTACTTAGCCCTATTCTTTGTCCATTTCGTCAGTCAGCATTTAAAATGCTGATTACCGTTAGTTGTTCGTTCGTTCTTCCTTGGTTCTTGGTTAGTCGTTACCCTTCCCTTTACCTACTATCATTTACCCGTTATTTACCTGTCAACTACCTTCCAATTACGTGGTAATCCTAGACTTTAGTCCTACCATCTACCTAAGAACACCCTTACTTCACCCTACCTAAAACATCGTTCTTTGGGTCGAATGGTATTCGACAAAAATGTTGTTATGTCCCGATGTCCATTCTAACCATTTCGATTTTTAACGTGACGGTTTGACGGTTTCAGTTTCTGCGTGATACTTTTGAAACTTTGAAACTTTCGCTTATAATCAACTCATTTACAGCCAATCACAAAGTCTCACCAAAGTATCAAAGTTTCAAAGTTCCATCTATTTTTCTTATTTATTAGCGACATAGCGTCATCGTATATTTTTTTCGCCTCCTTCAGCCTGTTCCTTTTTTCCAGTCATAGTGTTCCATGGTGTTTCCCTATGCGCATCGGGGTAATCACGTATCCCACCATACCTTATATATACTACGTATATATCCCGTGATTTTGATTTTTTCCTCTTTATATTCCGATTTGTTTGAAGCCTTTATCCTGCTTTCCCATCAATAACCGATGATCACGCCTCATTTTTTCTATCACACAATTTTGCTTGCAAAATTACATAAAAAATCTGACATACACAAGTATTTGGCCGAAAATCATTAAAAATGCAAGATTTTTTCTGATTTTCGGCCAATTCTCCACAAACCACACCTGAAATTCCGTATAATCAATCTTTTCCTTCAGCAGAGTCCTCCTCCATTGTCGCCAATAGTTCCAAGCCTTTCGGCGTCAGTTTGTAGGCTTGTTCGGGACGACTTGGCACTTCGGGATATTGCATTATAACCAGTCCTTTAGCGGTTGCCGGTTTGAGGTAGTTGTCTCGGAAGTTCCGTCGTGCACCCTGCCGGAGTCCCAATGCAGCAATCAGTTCACGTCGCGGCAGCACATCAGTTCCAATGATACGCACTAACCGATTCACACGATCGTCTGTTTTCGTTTTGATATTCATATAAAGTTTTACTTTCAAAAAAGGACCCGGAGCGTTCTCCCGACGGAAATAATCGTGCCCCTGTGGCTAAGAACGGGAGAAGCGGCATCCGCCTAAGAGGGTAATTCAAAAAAGGACCAAGCTAGGTAATATGATCAACAATGTTCAAAAAAGGATCAGGCTATGAAGTATATAATACAATATAACAGTGTTCGGTGTTCAAAAAAGGACCAGGCTGTGCTATATTACCATTTCAAAAAAGGACCAGGCCAGGTATGACAATGACAAGTATTCAAAAAAGGACCAGGCTAGGTATGGAATGAGGAATAACCGTAAAAACAACTACAACCACAAAGGAAGACTTCCTTCTCTACTTAAACTTTGACCAGAACTCAGCGCCTCCGCGCTTCGTCTCTTCTACCGACTTCGGATAATTCTCAATAAAATAAGTCAAGAACTTCGCACAATCAATTCTTCTTCCCTAGTCCCTTCTTTGCTTTCGCATTCAGCGCACGGATGGTCTCCATATAATCCTCCTCTGCCGGAGACAAACGACGCTCCTTGAATTTCTTCAGTTCGTCCAACGCATGCTCTTTCGCTTGCTCTGCCGACACTTGCCCTTTCCCTGCCAGCACCGGACGTTTGTTCACACGAATCAGGTCCTCCAGTAGCGCCATGTAATCCGACATGTACATGTACCGGTGCAGTTTGGCTTGCATCTCCGCAAAGTCAAAGAAACCGCTTACCAGACTCCGCATCGCGTCCAGTTCTGTATCTGTCATGTAGTTCTTCGCTATTGTCACTTTGGCTGTTGTCGGGTACTCACCTGTCGTCAGTCCCATAAACGGCTGATTTGCGTCCGCACGTTCCATGATTAACTCACTGGCCGTATGACCATGAATGGCAAAATGGAACTTATTCTGATATGCTGCAAAGAACTCATGCGCTGCCTGTGAATTCTTATCGTAATCATGCGCCGTAGCATACAGATCCAGCACTTGCCGATAGATCATCCGCTCATCGGTACGAATCTCTTGAATCCGTTGCAACAACTCACGCCAGTACTGTCCTCCTCCATTGCCTTTCAACCGCTCATCATCCAACGTGAATCCTTTGACGATGTATTCATGGATACGTTTGGTCGCCCATTGCCGGAACTGCACACCGCGCTGACTCTTCACACGATAACCGACAGAGATGATGACATCCAGGTTATAACAGGTCAAATCCCGCGTCTGCGTTTTGCCTTCTATTGCGCCATGCAGAGTGGTGTGTGCAAAATTTGCACATACCACATTTCTATCCAATTCTCCTTCGGAGAAGATATTGCTGATATGCCTTCCGATAGCCGTTCTGTCCCGCTGGAACAGTTGTGCCATCTGATCCTGTGTTATCCACACAGTCTCGCCATCAAGCCGCACGTCCAGTTGAGTCGTCCCGTCTTGCGTCTGATAAATTACTATTTCTCCTTTATTATCCATATTAGTTTCTATATTATCCATACTCTTTCTATGTCCATTGACCGGGATGCCATCCCGCGATGCTCATTCTCCCGAATATTATCCGGCTTGCTCCGTCTGATTATATCACCTACTTCTAATATTCTCATACTATTATTCTTTTGCTTCTTTCATACCCTCATACGCATTCTTTAAACATTGCGACAAAACCGCATTTTGTAACAAGGATATTTGGTAAATCAATAAACTCACACTCTTCTTTGTTAAAGATTGTAGCAGAATCCGCAACATTCTAGTAACTTCCTCTGTACTTTGTTCATCATTCTTATTTTTAAGGATTTGCAAACATGCCTCTACTACGGAATGAATATTAGTTGGATTCGCAGGAATATTCTCCACACACGTCTGGTAACAATTCTCATTGCCGTCGCGGTATGCATTATACTGCTCTACTATATAATCCGCTGACATCTCACCTCCTACATTTCCGCATTCTAACATATATTGAAATATGTCTTGGGTACGTTCTTCGCCTATAAACGCCAACCAATTCTGCACGCTTATTCCACGCACGCTGGCTAATTTTTCCATCAACATCCAATCTTGGGTTAATAGTATATTGTCCATTGTCGCTAATAAAGCACTATCGGTTTCTATCAACGAGAATGATGTTGAATTTGGATGTTGTTGCATGAGCAGTTTCGCCTCCACTATCTGCACCTCGCAATATTGTTCGATCCAATCGAGCATTGAACGAGCGATATTCCATAAATCGGATTTCGTGCTATCAATATAGCTCAATGTCATATGGTCTAACGCTTCTTTATGAAGATGTGCAAAATTGCCACACTCTTCATTAGTTAATGTTTCGCATAGTGTCATCTTTAGACTAATCGGCACAAGGAACTTCTTCTCTCGTACCAAACCATATCTTCTGTGTAATTCAGATAGCAATATCAGCGACGACATATCCAAAACCAATGGAATGTCTTTTATATCATCCTTTGTTACATTCTGCGTATATAATTTCACAGGAAAATCATACACAATAAAATGCGGATCAAACAATAGGTTCATCATTCCTACTACGTCTCCACCATGAGTAAATGTGAATAACGGCAACTCTCTTTTCTTGTATTGCTCTAACTTCACATCATGCTCTTTCTGCATCTGTTTAGGATCACCTATGATTTTAAATAGTTCCTCTAATGGGTTTGCAGATTCTTCTAAATTACCTATCGTGAATGACTTGATATTCTTACTCATCTGGCTCTCCACATCAGAATGAACTTCTTTACACATCCCGAAATATTTATTATGTGCCGCAATTATGGTTGCGTTCACATCCTCACGAAGATGTATCCTCACGGTTTCGCCTACTCTTTTCCCTATCAAATCTGCATATACCGAACCACCTACTATTTCAACATCTCTTTTTTCTGCATCTATTTCTAATTCTACTATATCTCCCAACTCGATGATATCATGTGGGCTATATATCATTTTTCCCGCCTCAGGACTTAACGATAGTATATAGAAGAAGTCTTTTAGTTCTTGATTTCGTGTTATAAGTATAGCGCGGTATAACCATTCTATGGCAAACGGCAACTCATGTATGCTTTCATATACCGATACAATTACTTTTACTGCCATCGCATCATTTATCGGCATACCGTTCACTATCGGCTCAAGTGCTATTACCTCATCTATTTTACCTAATATGCGTAATGCCTTAATATGGTAGCATAGTATTCTTAAATCATTGGGTACTTCCTTTCGTAGTCGTTGAGTAATATCACGCACGGCTTCATAATCCATAATCGTTTCTGCCATTAGTAATTCTTCACTCAACAACACCCTATTAGACTCCTCGTTTATACGTAAGTCGCGTAATAGATGATAGCGATCTCTATTGTACATCGCATCTTCCTTATAGTATGACCATAGCGTTATGGTTCGTAAATCTAAAACCGTAGTATCTACACACTTCCTTACTAACTCTATTGCCTTTTCTCTACCAAGCTTTTCTTTATATAATATGGATAGAATCGGATATAGCAACGGCTCTATCTCGGCCTCTTCTTCTTGGAGTTTCGCAACATCAATCTCTTTTCCTTGCTTAAATAATACAAACTGGTCAAACAGGTACTTGCTTTGCGGAGTTTCTATAACTATATCTTGGGTATATGGCTCTAATTCGCTGAAAAATATATGAATCGTTTGTATAAAATTCGGCAAGAGATGATCCGGTATACTCCGCTTCTTTTCAGCTGCCTCCTTGATAACCGCTTTCCCCTCATCTTCATTCTCGGATCTGAAAGCTATCACCAATCGCATATTCAATATTGAAGCCGATGCATCCTCTCCATATCCCTTTATCAACTCTAACGCTTTTGGATACTTCTCGCAATCCACCAGCATCATCGCATACCCTAAGTAGTATAACTCCTTGAAATGCGGTTTCCCCTTCTCTTGCTCCATAATATCCAATCGCTGCTCATCTTGGTCTTTTAAATAACCTGTTAGGTTTTCTAAAAACACTGTATCTGGCATCAGATTGGCAAGTTCCGTCTCGCGTAGCAGTTCACGATATCGATGCGTAAGATTGTACAAATCCTCTGCTTCCCGATTCCAAATGGCATGGATGTTCTTTCGCACAGTGAACTGCCGTGCAAACTTCGTTGCAGCTACCGACATGTCAAATACCCACAAGGGGAAATTATCATAAGTCAGTTCCGTCAGATTTTGATACGTGTATGCAGATATATCGATTCCCATCTGATGTTCCTGCGCTTTACATCCTACCATTACCGCATTGGTTAATGCTTGGAACTTATGTACTCGTTCCGGTATGGCTTGATATGCCGCATCCAAATCGTCTGCCATTATCAGTTCTGGCACATAGTTCCAACTATTATCCGGTGCTACTGCCTTTAGTTCTTCCGTATAAGCTTGTGCTTCTGCATCTTGTTTTTCTTTGCATGCCCAATATATCAACCCTTCCAGTATCTGCACATACAATGCAGTATCGGTTATTGGTTTGGATTTGATTAAACGATATGCTTCTTTATAATGATTTTGGCTCTCCTTGTTATTGATAAACCGGGCACATGAACCCAACAAGCATTGTAACGATGCGAGCAGAATCGCATCTTTGTTACTCTCTTTCTCCAATGCTCCCTCAATGTCTTTTAAGTGCTGGTATGCTCCTTTTATCTTTAATTTCTTTATGTCTTCTTCATAGGACTGGATGATAGCGCGTATGGTCGCCGAATTTGTCGAACTACTACTCTTCTGTGATACCGTTTCTATCAATTCCTTAAATTGTTCCGACAACGCCAAATTCTGCGTTATCACAGTCTTGACATCTCTGCTTGCCTCCTCTTGTCGTGCCAATAGTTCTCTAGATTGCTCTGTCTCAAATCTATACTTAAGTATATATACGACAATAATAACACCTATCAATATCATAGCAACAAGTGTGGTACATACACTTACTGCATCTATCTGACATTTAATAAATACGCTCCAAAACTCTCCGCCATTTGAAACACTAACAGAAGCTTCTATTGCAGGATATCCGATTGCACCTATCCCATATATGTATGCGATTGATTTTATGGCCACAAACACGTTCTTATTTGGTCCTCCCACAAAGAAATATTGAACCACTTTGTCAGTTATACAATATAGTTTGTGTTTCCATGATGAATACTCTGTACTATCTCCTTTTTTATAGAAATAGTACATTGCACACACTATCACCAATATTAATATCGTCAATATCGTCATATTTTTACGCTTTACACCTTACTCTTTACACCGCGTCTTGACGCCTTCACTTAAACCATTTCCAGAACTCTTCGTTGGCAGTTTTTGTCTCTGCAACCGACTGCGGATAGTTTTCGATGAACCACGTCAGGAACTTTGCACAATCGATTTTCTCGGAAAGCATCTTCTGGCGGCGTTGTTGGAACACTTTGCGTCTCTGCTCCTATGGCATCGCGACAAGCTCTTCCACGCGCTTATACAATTCCTCGACTCCACTCGGCTGCGCCGAACCATCTGCACGACGGATCGGACTATCGGAAGCAAGTGGTGTAGCATGGATGCCATAGCCGAGTTCATAGACATCTTCCAGTTCGCGGAGATAGCCGATGCGGCCAACGAAGTCGTTGAAGCGGACGAAGGGTACGCCTAAGACTCCTGCTTCGGCAGCCATGGTCTGCGAGTCACCGATATAGAGCGAAGCAAAAGCCATCACATGGTGCTCACTCCTCTCTCAACCAATCCGCGGCAAGGACGCAGCGCACCGTCTTGCCTTTCTCCACTATCTCGCGTTTCTCGCCATACATCATGATCAGCGTCAACTTGTCGCAATATACTAAAAAATTTTCAATACTGCAAGAAATTGCACACTTTTTTATCATTAAACTGCATAAAAATGCATATTTTTACTATTTCATACTGCATAATAATGAAAAATATCGCCTTTTCGGATCATTATTGGCCATTTTTGACTCACCCAAAGATCAGAAAAACTATTTTTTGTATTTTTGCCAATAGATGGATAATGATTAGTCGATGCAATCGGACTTGGAAAGGAAATTAAGAATACGCACTGAAAATTTATTTGCGAGTGGTATTATGAATTTGCTTTCGGATACGGCTCCTGCCGGTATAATCATTATCATCTCNNACCTAGAAAGAATGTTTTCGATTGTTTTCTTCCCAGGTTTTTTGTGTCGTTTTCCTTTAATTTCTTTTTAAGTTCTGATGCCATGTCTGTATCTTTATCGGTTTTACACCGCCATTTTACTCTTTTATCACCGCCATTGCTCGTTTTGCACCGCCATTCCCTACTCTTTCTCCTACATTTTCCGTGCCATCAGCNNCTCCTTCCTCGTAGATGTGCTGAATATGTTCCACCACGTTGGTACGCGATGTTTGAAACAATTCTGCCATCTGCTGTTGCGTCAGCCAAACAGTCTCTTGTTCGAGCCGCACATCGATGCGAGTCAAACCGTTCTCACTCTGATAAATCAGAATATCACCTGTATTCTCGTTCTGTTCCATATCTATTGTTTTACAATTTTCCGTGCCATCAGCATGTACCTTTTAATTATTATTTATTATTTTAATACTCCTTAAAGGAACAAGCCAAAAGGGAACAAGTACTCCAAAAAAGGAACAAGTCCCCCTCAAAAGGGAACAAGCTATTTAAATCTTTCCCAGAAATCGGGGGTGGCATTTTTAACTTCTGAGGCAGAGGAGGGATATTGCTCGATGAAATAGGTCAAGAATTTAGCACAATCGATTTTGTCGCTGAGCATCTTCTCCCTGCGTGCGGCAAAGGTGGCTTTGCGCTCAGCGGATGGCATGGAAACTAACGTTTCCACTCTCTCGCACAAAGCATCTACACTACCCTCAGCCGATGCCTTGATTCCGTAACCAAGCTCGTACTTATCCTCCAACTCTCTCAAGTACCCTATTCTACCCACAAAATCATTGAACCGCACAAAAGGTACTCCCAGCACACCGGCTTCGGCAGCCATGGTCTGCGAGTCACCGATATAGAGCGAAGCAAAAGCCATCACATGATGCATATCCAATGGGTTTATTTTTATCCGGTACTTCTCAAACTGCGGTTCCAAGGGACGTTCGGAAGTAATATAAATGGTGCCGTGAGGCTCCAAAATCTTCACCAATCGCTCTGCAATCTCGGTATTGATACCTTTGATGCCGGAGTCGTGGTGGGCATTGAGGGACGCGAATCGCATGACGAAATAGGGTTTGGAGGTATCGATGCCGTATGCTTCGACAATCTTCGGATCGGGTGTAAAATGATTCGGATGGAGGTATGCCAGTTCGTGATAGCCGGGATAATGGCTTGTCCTCTTTTCCACCGGTCCCATCTCGCACGGATCGGGAGCTACATACCCGTCGATGAACGGTTTGGCAATCTTGATGAACATCGAAATCACCGCTGCGTCATCCTCACCGGTGTTCACCCCATGAATGCGCAGCAGCCACGAGACGTGTGCTGTCTCGGGTGTCGAACCGGTTATCAGGTTAATCTTATGCTTCCGGCACAGCTTGATGATGCGCCATTCCCGCACGAACATATCCCACAGAATGCCGAGTTTCGAACCTCGATGCGCATGCTGGTTAATGTTCACATACGGCAACCCTGCATTCTGCAGCAGCGTCTCCAGAATATCCTTCGATTTAATAACAAACAGCACCTTGTTTCCATCCTCCATCAGGTTCTTCGCCACAAGTTTATACAGATGAAAATGTGCCGGATGGCTCAACTGAATCAATACATTCATACCTTTAACCTTTCACCATTAACCATTCACCTTTAATAATACTGCTCCCCAACTCAATCCTACACCAAATCCAGCAAGCATCACATTGCCGTGCAACCTACCTTCTTCACGCGCGGCACAGAGCGCAATAGGAATTGTACTGGATACGGTATTACCCACATGCTCCATGTAGATATAGAACCGCTCCTTATCGATCTCCAGCATCTTGCGGATATAATTGATCATGTACTTATTAGCCTGATGGAACACCCACAGATCCACGTCCTCCATCGTCATTCCGCTCTTGCCCAGCACGTCCTCCACCATCTGCGGCACCACGTCCGACGAGAAATCAAAAATCGCCCCACCGTCCATGTACAGCGGTTCATTCGGACGCTTAATCAGGAACTCCGCACCGCTTCCGTCCGTGCCTAAACTGCACTCACCAATCTCCGCAAATCCTTCCTTACCTACCCACGTAGCCGATGCTCCGTCGCTGAAAATCGTCCGGTTGCCCTTGTCGTCCTGCGACAGGTATTTGGTGTACATCTCAGCCGTGAGCAGCAGCACGTTCTGCGCTACTCCANNGCAGCGTCAGATGTGTATAAGAGACAGGTGTACATCTCAGCCGTGAGCAGCAGCACGTTCTGCGCTACTCCACTCTGAATCAGACTCTTCGCCACCACCAGTCCGTACTCGTAACCGGAGCAACCGAGGTTAAAATCGAAAGCACCACATTTGGTGCTCAACCCCAACCGATGCTGCACCAGACATGCACTCGATGGCAACATATAATCCGGACTCTGCGTGCACAGCAGCACAAAGTCAATCTGGCTTCTGTCATGTCCGTTGGCAAACAACCGTTCCGCAGCAGCCACAGCCATATCCGATACTGTCTCATCCGGAGCAGTTATATGCCGTTCCGCAATCCCCACTTTTCCGGCTATTTTCTCCGTCGTCCATTCCGGAAACTCCGCTGCCAACTGCTCATTGGTCAAAACAGTCTCCGGCAGATAGTATGCAATGTCTTTGATGTATGCTTTCATATATAATCAAAAAAACTCAAGAAAAATCATTAAATAGCAAGGTACTTTCTGTACCCCAAATCTTAGTTCTGAAAATCAACTCATAAATAAATTTACAGTTACCTTTTCATAACTAACATTTATATATCGTAAATATATCATTGCTATTTAATGTCAAAAAATACCAAAAAATTCCAAAAATGATTATAGCATTTGTGCTCCACCGGTGAGTTCCATATTACTACCGGTTACCCAAGCCGCCTCATCGCTCAGTAGATAAATAGCCATCGGAGCAATGTCAGTCGGCTGTGCGTAGCGTTTGAGCGGATAGTTCTGCTCTGCTTCGCGCAACTGCTCTTCCGTTGCACCTACCAATGCCAGATCCGTCCATACCATAGCCGGACTGATGCAGTTGACACGTATCTTCCGTGCCGCTACCTCTTGTGCCAAGCATTTGGCGTACGCAATGGTCGCCGCTTTGGACGCACTATAGATGGCATTTCCCACACTTGGCATGGTTGCCGCAGCCGAAGCGATGAAGACTATCGACGCTTCTTTTGCTATCTTCTTCTCTCGCAGCAACTGAGCTTGTAGCAACACCGGAGCCTCGAAGTTTGCTTGCATCACGCGACTCACATCCTGCTCCTCCAGCATCTTGCACAGCACACGACTACCTATTCCGGCACAATGCACCACTCCATCCAGTTGCGGCACTTGTTCGACCAATGCTTGCCGTTGCGTTGCATCTACTAAGTCAGCTGCTAATACCTGATGTCCTTCACCGGCAAGAGCCTCTAAAGTAGCTTGCAGACGTTCTTGGTTGCGTCCATTCAAAACGACATTTGCCCCACGTTGAGAACAAGCAATCGCAATCGCACGTCCGATACCAGATGAAGCACCGGTTACCAAAATAGTCTTTCCTTGTAATGAAAATGAATTATTCATATCACTCACTCATTAATACTTCGTATTCCATGACTTTCTTTGCTGGTACGCCTTTTACCATCGTATAATCCGGCACGGATTTCTCGACAACACTCCCGGCAGAGACAACAGCATTCTTCCCGATACACACCCCCGGCATGATCGTACTCCGCACAGCCACAATCGCTCCTTCCTTAATCAGCACCGGAGCCATCTGCGCTTGGAATATCGGCGCATACCGCTTCATCGGGTTGAAGTGCGTCAGGATCATCGTTCCGGCATTGACGGACGCATTATCCTCGATGTATATATACTCCGGATGGAGGTTATCGAGGAAACAGAACATGCCGAGGTACACATTCTTTCCGATATGCACTCCGCGTCTGCGATGCATCCATTGCCGCATCTTATTGTTCGGACACGAGTACGCCAACAGCATATAGATCGTGTTACGTATCTTCCTTAACTTCTGCGTGAACGTCCGTTTCTGCGTCTCTTCGTAGTACGGCACGTTCTGCGGAGGCAGAATATTTGGATATTGCTCTGAGGTAAACATACTTATGCACGTTTAGATTCCACTAACGCATAAACGTCCTTAATTGTCACACATGCCTTGAGCTCTGCCGGAGCTACTTTAACGCCGTACTTCTTTACTATCATATTCAAGATAGCCAAGCCAACCAGGCTGCTCCACTCTTCCAACTCATGGAACTCGCATTTCGGTGTAAACTCACTCATTTCGGTCTCATCCCACTGAGCCGCAAAATTTTTGATAAACTCTTCCATATTCTTACTGTTTTAAAATTTCGTTATATATATTAACTATTCTTTTTGCTACAGCCTCATTGGTCAGATGCAGTTCTTCTATTCGTTTCCGTCCATTAGTCCTTCCCTCAAACATCAGTGCTTCCTTCAATAACTCCACCATCTCGTCGAGACTCTTTTCGTCTCCATCCCATCGTTCATGTGTTTTACGAGGATTGCGGAGAATGAAGTGGCCCGGTTCATCTCCGAAGAGATACTTCACATCGGCTATATCCGTTGCAAGACAGGGGCAGTTACATGCCATCGCTTCCTTCAATGCTTGTGGACTTCCCTCGCTATGACTCGGCAATGCAAACAAATCGCATGCATTCATACGCAATACGCATTGTTCACGCGTCAAGCCTTTCATTTCGACTATCTCAATGTTGTTCATTCCTTCATTCCTTAAACGTTCAACCGCTTCTGCAAGAAGCTTGTAATTCTTTCGTAGATTGTCGAACGCACCTCCGAAAAGAATATATTTCTTCTTCGCGATCCAATTTAGTTGCTTTCTCGCCGCTGCCTTATCTATCACCACGCACTGATCCATCGGTACACCGCATGGAATTATGCTATAATTCTTCGCTTTAAAGTAACTCAAATCTCTCACATGCTGCGCTACATATATCACGTGTTTTGCTCTTAACGAGAACAACGAACTGAGAAAGTTTACTCTCCAATTCAGCGTTTCGCCATTATGGAAGGTAGTAACCACCGGCACCAGACTCTGCAACTCAGCCGTAATGGCAGACAATCCGAAATGCGCATGCACAATATCCGGCTTAAACTCTCGAATTTTCTTCTTCAACGCCCCAACTGCTTTCACATAATTTCCGCGCACAAGGAAAAACTCCACCTCATGCCCTAACGCACGAATCGCTTCGCCTTGTTCAGTAACGAATGGTAGTTGGTGATCGGTGAAATTATTCTTATATCTACTTACTTCTAATACTCTCATATCTTTCCAAAATTATTAGGTATATAGAATTGTTGCAAATTCTTTTTATTCACAATCTCTATCTGCTTATCGCCTCCCTCCAAAATCGCCTCGATACGCTCCTTGACATCCACATACTTATCTTCAAAATCCTGCACAATCACCTTCTTCAGATTCTGCATCCCCTGCAAGATAAAGCTATCCATCGCATTATTTACGTATGGAAACGAATAACCGATCACTATCAACTCCTCCGTATCATATGTTCTCATCTCTATCGCTTTCTCCAGCGCTACCTTATTCTTCCTCTCCCATGCATACGACAATAGATTTTTATAATTTCCTCCATTCAAATACTTATACCCGTACTGAAATGGCTTCTCATGCTCCGCACTTCCATAGAAGCAATCCGTCACGCGACTGACTTCTTTTGTTCCTACTTTCACTGGTTTCTCCATAGTATCCGTAAACAAAGCTGTGCCATTCAGCTTTATCATCGCAAACGGCTTATTCGCATCAAACTCCGTCGGATACATCTTATTAAACACATTCAAATCGCCCCATAGCGTCGGAATATATCGCTCAGTCGTAAAATATCCCGAATAAGCCATCTCAAACTGCACATCGTAATTCCACGACAATATCGTCATCGGTGGAAAGTTCCGTTGTTCGTCTATCAACGATGCTATCAATCCGTCGTACCGCAAATCGCGCTTCTCTTCACTTTGCATCATCAGCAGCGCAGCCGAAATGTATCGCTTTAATTCTTTATAATCGATATACTCTTCTTTATCCTTTGTCCAAAATTGTCCACCGGTTACGTACAACTGTTTCGCCAACGTATCGATTGTCGGATAGGATGCACATGCCTTCTCCAGCTGCGCTAATTTATGGTTCACATCCTCATATTCCTTCAAAGTCACCCCTCGTTTCTCTGCTTCTCCTGCTGCCATCCGCACTCCTGTTCCTCGTTCTTCTCCCGTCTGCAACAAATGCAATGCTTGAGCAAACTCATTCACAACCGGTAATCCACGAGTAAATCCTATGATTTGCCCGTGTTCATCCTTCCTGCGATCTCCGTAACTCGCTCCCGCTCCTAATAAATACGTTACTCTACTCATCTTTCCCTCTCTGGTATTTCTATATCGTCATACAACTTCTCTGCTTGCTCCCAAATATCTTGCTCAAACTTCGTCAACGGACGCTTGTCTATATCTTCCTTATCCGGATAAAATCCTTTAAGTACGCGTTCCGCAAAATCCTTATCTCCTCTCAATCCCGGAATCGGATACTCCTTATAATACTTGTACACATATGCGCGACCAAAAATCTCTCTCGCCACATCCGCATGTCGCTTATATACTGCCTCCAAATGCGTTGCTGCTTCATACTTATTCCAGTTATCATCTTTCGGATGCTCCGTCTCTATCTCAATCTCATCCTCTCGTGCCACCAGCAACGGCAACAGATTCTTCACCCGAAACGACATCTTTTCACCAATCGATGCATGATATGGATGATACGCTATATCCCATTCCTTCTCTCGCTTTCCGTTGTTGCAAACCGAACACGATGGTATCAGATTGTATAGTGACATACTAAACATCGGATACTTGCTTTGCGGCAAGAAATGGTCAAATTCAAACAATGCCTTCTCTCCTGTCTCTTCATCTCCCGCATAAAGCGTATACTGCATATTGCAATACGGGCAAGCCTTCACATTGAGCCATTTCGCCAATACAATCGGCCGATTTTCCCTATAATTATATGCCCACTTAATCTTGTTTAGCACATACCTCCTATCCTTCTCGTTCAACTTTCCAAGTCTTGTGTCAATCTCTTTTTCCTTAACGTTTTGCAAATCTTCCGGTTGGGCCAACAGCCATGCATGCACGTTTTCCAGACAATACCTCAAAAACTCCCGTCGTGATTTCGAACGCGCTACACGGATCGCTTCATTCAGATTGTCTTTTATCTTCCCCTCATACATCTCCGCGTACTTTTCCTCTATCTTCTGCCACGTCCGGTAGATGCCATCCGCTCCCACTCTGCCGTTATTTCGATTGATACGCAACATACTATTTCCCTCCTTCTAACTCTTGTAATTTCCGCTTATAGTATGCCACCATACTCGGCTTGTTCTTCTTCTCTAACAACTGAAACAAATATCTTCGTATTACCTCATCGCCAATCCGTTCAATCATTTGTATACACCCATCTGCCTTTGCTTCTGACCATACATTTTCGGCTTCTATCTGATTACGCAACCTCTCTATCCATTCATACGCAAACTCTCCCATCAATCCGTTTCCCATAAAGAATGAATCTTTGTACAAATCATACACATTGGCTCCAAACGTCTCTTCTTTATTGGTTAAGGATACGATATCTCCATTTCCCCCTTTCCTGCGCAGATAGTTAGTACATACCACAGGAATATCCGATAGCAGTATCGGAGAATGGGTTGACAGCACTACTTGAAAATCAGGTACCTCCGCACTAAGATACATTGCGCACAAAAAGTCAGTCAGCATTTTTACAAACTTCCTCTGCCATTCCGGATGATAACTATTCTCCGCTTCATCCAGCAGTATCAGTACCGGACTATCTATATTTGCAAACTTATAGGGTGACAAAATCACGGCATCATACAACCGAGAAAACAACTTCAATAAATCATACTCTCCCGAACTTAATTGCGTTCCGGCTGCGGGTTCTCTTGCTATTACAAAATCAAAATAATGAGCGGCCAAAAACGTTGTATCACTAAAATACTCGACAAATTTCTTGTTGATTCCGTTTTTCTGTGCTTGAGATAGGTCTATATATAGCACATCCGTCTCTGCCTTATACCCGCATGCTTTGGATAGGAATCGTATTACTTCTATCAACTTCCGTATCTCATCGCTCAATGCTGGTGATTGCGATATCGCTTTCAATAATGCAGATGTCACATTCTTGGACGTTGCAAATGCCATCTGAAAGGCCGTTTGTGCCCTTTCTATAGCAAAGCGATCTCCTTTGTTTTCTGACCACAAATTATAAAAATGATTGTATGCGATACTTGCTAACCACTCTTCCTTCGATCTTCCCCAAAATTGTTTTCCCAAGTTGGTTACTCCGGATATGCTGCTTCTATTCACATTCCTCCAGCGCTTGTATCCTGACTCGCTTGGTCGTATAAGCAGGTATTTGGGAATAGCGCTTTCCGGGAATTGATCCCTAATGTCCTTATGGGCTAATAGCAACGCCATACGATTATTATCCTGCCGTTGGAATGCGTCCAAATAATCTGCCATCCGCTCGCCTCCGTGATATCCATCAACATTCGCGTAATCCACAAAGTCCTTAATGATGCGCCACGTGTCGGAGGCATTATATACGCCCATCACTTCGGTGCTGATCGGTTCATAGAAACTTCTTGAAGGACGGAAATAAGGAGAATAATAGAACATTCCTATCTTCGGAGGATTTAGCAACGGTTTTACATTGGGTCCTATTATCTCGTATTTCCGATTATTCGGGATATACGAGTAAAACTTCCCCTTTTCATCCTGACACACTATCATGGCATCCACCTCTTTCCCGTCATTCCCCTTCTCTACCATAAGGAGCATCGCCTCCATAAACGTTGTCTTCCCGGATCCATTGTTACCCACAATTGCTGTCAACGTCGATACCCCTTCCGGCCAGAAACCTTCTTCCCATTTCGGATTCTCGCTCATCGTCAGAACCTTCTTCTCCGTATCCATGGCATAGTCATAACGACCATTGAGCCGTATCCCCACGTTCTGAATAGCCTTATAGTTGAATATGTAGAAATAATGGATCTGTATCATATCTTTTTGCTCAAATCGTTTCGTAACGTTTGCATAAATTCCTCAAACGGTGTCCCGGAAACAAATACTGGCTTCGGAATATTACATGACAATGAACTGTTTACCCGTATCACATTCTCATCATTATCCGGTGTTGTATCTTCATGATTCACCTGTGCGCCTACCAATTTCTCGAATCTTTCTCCTATTCGTTCCAGCACATGCGTATGTTCTTTAATATCTTCTATCGATGCTTGCACTTGCTCCAATGTAGCATCCACCGGCACGCCGCAGCCGGAATCCGTACAATCGATGCACAGCAGCGCATACGTTTCCATACGTCTCACGGCTTGTTTTATCTGCTGCGATGACATATGCGCTTTCTCTATCGTAAAGTTCCATTTGGCCTTGCATTCGATATAGTACAGCACTTCGTCCCCTTTCCGTATTACAATGTCCTGTCCGTTCTGCTCATCATCCGTCACAAACTCATCCAACGATTTGCTGTACTTCACGCTCAACTCCTGTGAAATCTGATTTCGAATCTCATCCTCCATCATCTTCCCTATCGCATACGTGAAATGGAACTGTCTCCCATTCTCCTCTTCTTGACGTAGCACCTCCTCCGCTTTGCCCAATATTGCATTGATATTCGGATGTCCTGCTAATTCTGCTAATCGATTCAGCGTTGCTTGATCGCTCACTCCCGTCTTAATCTTGTACAATGCCTCCTTCTGTTCTTTGGAGCCCAACTCATACGCTATCATTTGAATCATCGACTCCTGAGCAAAGTGATCGAAATACTCCAGCCAGTGCTTGTTCCCTAACTGATATACGACTGTCTGCATCAGTTTCTCCAAATCCTCATCCTCCTCAAACCCTTCTTCGTTCGCTCGTTTATCATTCAAATAAGGTTGTACCTTCTCCTCTATCGCCTTACCCAAGTCCTTTGGATTTTGCTCTTCAAACTGTACCAACTCGCTGAAATCATCCATCACCCAAGTTTTCTCGATCGTCTCTCCCATGATTGCGTCATACAGCTGCGCAAACTCGGGTTCTACACTGCTATTCCGTTTCAACTCCTCAATCTTGCATAACCCATATCGCTGATTCGGGAACAAGGCATATTGTTTCAGTATCGTCAAATGTCCGGTATTCGATTCTATCGTCTTGGCATACTCGCTTACGAACTGCAATAGCCATGCATAGTGCTTCGTCCGATGATCATCCTCAAACAACCATTCCGGTTTTTGTGCCGATAGATACACCATCGTATACTCTGTCAGATAGTCGAAGCATGTATCATACAATTCCACCGCTCTTTCATCCACCTTTGTAGGCTCATTCGGTATCGTTATCTGTTCATAGGTGCAACCGAAAATCTGACTGATTATCGGCATCATGCGGCTTCGCAAACTATTGGGATTATCCGTCGTGTATGCGGAACAGTATCGAATCACATCGGCAATAGGTATCGCTGCTAAATCTTCTACCTTCTCGCATTTCCATTCTTGCAGTACCGCAGATACCTGTCCTCTCAAATCACCCCTTTTATATTCCGTTAACTCAAACACATCCGCATATGCCTCATCTACCAGCACATCCAATTTCGTCCCTATTATCGGACGCGCTATGCGATACAATGCTTCCGGTATCGTTTTCCCGTCTTGCAAATCTCTCTTATACCGCAATACGCCTTCTCGATTAGGAATCAGCCGATATGCATCAAACAGATTCTCTTGCTTAATCTCTTTCAACCACTCAAAGAACTGATGCATCTCATCCGTCTTCGCTTGAATAGCTGCACATACTTCTTGCAACATCACAAACATCCCCTCGGCTTTCCTATCCCATTCCGCTACGTTTTTCGACCATTGTATCAGATTTTCACTTGGCAGGATAATCTTATCTTCGCTTCCATCCCCCACTTTCACCATCGATGCAAACCGTCGCATCACCGGTTCATACAATCGCTGCTTCTCCGCATCTAATCCTTCATAGAACTCAGGAGCCAACACCCGAACTCGTCTATCGTTCATCGCCGCATAGCCATTCCCCTCTGTCGGTATAATCTGCCATTCTCGTATCGCCTCCACCCATTTCTTCTGCAATCCGTCATAGAACCGTTTCAGTTCATGATCTTCTTCAGTCCCCAATCTTGGAAAATGTACGCGACTGCATGCTATCGGCAATGCATGCGCATGCTCCGGATTCGCATAGTATGCAAACAGCGCCTCAAACATCTCATCCAGCACACGCTCATTCGCTTCATACTTCTCCGGATTCTGACAGTTCTCTTGAGGCAGCAGAATACAATTTCGTTTTTCTACAGGAAAGAAACGTTCACTGTGGAATGCAAAATTCACGCCAAACTGCTCCGTGCCTAATAATGGGAACCACACATATAGCGATGGCAATGCATCCGCTTCTCCCATGGACGAATCGAATGGTGGAATAAACACGATATCTTGTCCGTTCTCTGTTTGAATCGTTCGGCATACAACCGGATGCGGTTTTCCTTCATTCTCTTGTATCGCTATAGTGTATTCCTGTTCCTTCCACCTTCCACTTTCCTCTTTCCACGTTTCCCCTTCCTCTTTCGCGAACCGACAATCGCTCTCATATCCTGGTATCGCGTTTTGAATCCGTATCTCATGGATGCGTTCATTGATCACCAGCACCATAGGGATCAGTCGTTTCACGTCCTCTAACTGCTTGCATAGTATCGCAGCCATTCGTTCGTTCAACTCGTATGTAAACTGTGTCCATGTTCGTCTTTCCGGTATAGGTTGCAAGTTCTCCAATGCATCAATCCTCCCTATTGCATCCATCATTTTTCCCATCAACTCGTTCACGAATTTTCCGCTTCTATCAAGTTCAAAATCATCGACTGGCACATAATACCGATGCTCCCCATTCTCATCTTTTACTTCAAATGTCCCATTGATACGGACTATCGTGTTGAACACATGAGTTGTCATAAATCCCGTTCCGTATTGCCCCGCTTGCTCTTTATCCTCATCATCTTTGGAACTATTTTGTATCACCAATGCAAATAGGCTGTTATCATCGAACGGCTCTCCTTGATGGGCAAACTCAATCCTGTCCGGATACAAACGTATCGCGATTCGGCAATCCTTGGACAGATCTCGTGCATTCTGCACAAGTTCCCATATAGCGCGCTGCTCACTGTTCGGTGAAGGCTCATCAATCCCCTTCAGGATCCTCTGACAAAAACCCTTCAGCAGCAACTCGTCTCTTCCGTTCCTATGTAAACTCGTTGACCTATCCACTAAAATTCACCAATCAGAATTCAAAAATCAAAAACGTAGTTCTAAATGCTTTTAGCATCTAAACGAAATCTAAATGCACAGCATTTACTCTTCACTATTCACTTTTCACTCTTCGTCCATCTATAATCTATAATCTATAATCTATAATCTATCATCTATCGATTCTAGATCACTCATTCATGTAGATTATCTTACTCCCGTAGTTCTCAAACTTGAATGGCATCTCGGTGTAGGCACTCATCTGCTGACGGAAGGCTTCTTGCTTATCTTCAGGACAGTAGAAGAGCACAAATCCCGCACCTCCTGCACCAAGCAACTTTCCGCCAAGAGCTCCTGCTGCCATACCTTGGTCATATAAGTTATCCACCAGCGGATTGGAGATACTATTGGCGAGCGAACGTTTGAGCAACCATCCTTCATTGAGAATACGACCGAAGTCATCAATCTGATTATGCTCCAACACGTCCTTCAGTTCGTACGCCATCTCCACCATCTTATGCATCACTTGCTGCTTGTCGAGCCGTTGCATCTCCTTTCCCTGCTCTTTGAGAATCGCACTGGCAGAATGCTTCGTGCCGGTATAGAGCAAGATGAGATTGCGCTCCAATTGCGCTTTTACTGCAGGATCCATCACTACTTTCTCCACGTTCACACTACCATCGTAATTAAAGCGGATGAAGTTCAAACCGCCATACGCAGCCGCATACTGGTCTTGCTTGCCAATCGGGTCGCCAAGACGGTTAATCTCTATATCACAAGCCGTAGAAGCCAAATACTCCGCACTCACCGCTTCGTGCTTATAGGCATGCAGCACATTAAGCAGAGACACTGCAAACGCACTACTCGACCCTAATCCTGTTCCGGCAGGAATGTCCGCCATGGATGAGATATCCAATCCCGACACGTTCACCAACTTCATACACTCGCGGAACAACGGATGCTGTATCTCATCGTTGCTATTAACCAACTCCGTCTTGCTATATTTTAGCAATGACTGGTTCGGATAGAAATAGCGGTGTACCGCAATGTAGATATACTTATCGATGGTGGTACTTAGCACAGCTCCTCCATGCTTGGTGTAGTAACTCGGAAGGTCACTGCCTCCTCCTGCAAACGATACCCGTAAGGGCGTACGTGATAAAATCATTTTATCTTTCTCCGTTATTCGTTAAAATACAATACATACAATGGTCAAAGACCATGTGCAGATCTTCCGTGATCTGCATATCATCCACCGGCACATGAATGCCATATTCAGCAATCTGTTTCAGTTTACCACCATTGTAACCAGTCAGCGCAATTGTCACAGCTCTATTCGCCTTCGCCCACTCCATCGCATTCACCACGTTGGCACTGTTACCGCTTCCGCTAATGCCAACCACCACATCGCCGGGGTTGTAGAAGTTCTTTAACTGCTCCACAAACACATCCGCATAACTCATGTCATTAGCGTATGCCAAAAGTGCTGGAAGATTGTCATTCAGACAAATCATACGATACCGTCTGTCTTTGTAAGCGGAAATACCTTTGTTAAAATCTCCGCAGAAATGACTTGCTGTAGCGGCGCTACCGCCATTACCCATGATGAAGATCTGACGTCCGTCTTTGCGTGCTGACTCCAGCACATTAATCACCTGCGAGAACGCAGACTTATCAATCAAGTCCATCACGCGCTTCTCTCTCTCGAAATAGGTCGCTATTTCTTTCGTGTAATCTATCATAATAGTTCTTTTATTGCTTCTAATAATGCATTTTCTTTGTTCGTCTCAATCAGAATCGGCTTCACTCCGGCATTGATTCCGGCTTGGACATCCCGATCCGAATCGCCAATCATATAGGATTTCTCCATGTCGATGTTCCACTCTTCCGCAGCTCGCAGCAACATCCCCGGAGCCGGTTTGCGACAGTCACATTTGATCTTATACTCCTTGCGTTCCTCCGGATAACCGCTATCGGGATGATGCGGACAGAAATACAACGCATTGATGTACGCATGTTCCAGCCCCAGCAGCGTCTCCATCTTCATGTGTATCCGATCCAATTCCTCAAACGTACACAGGTTCCGCGCAATCACCGGTTGGTTTGTTACTACAATCGCCAAATAATCGCTCTTATTAATCAACCGGATTGCCTCCGCAGCACCCGGAATCAGTTCCATCTGCTCCTCTTTGTTTAGTAGATTCACTTCCTTGTTAATCACCCCATCCCGATCGAGGAAGATTGCGGGACGCTTGTGACATGCATTCAGTCGTGCCACCTTGCCCTTCTCCACATCCTCAATCACGGAATAGTACCGCTCGGGTGTACCCATATCCTTGATATACTCAGCCGTAACATACCCATACAATGCCTTTCCGGCTTCCATGCATCGCGGCAACACATGCTTCTCGATATGGCATTTCACACCCGGCTCAATATGCTCCAACACACTCGGGGAAAAGATGAACAACGCCGCATTCACGATGTTATGAGCCACGAATCCTTCCGGATGCGGCTTGTGATAGAATGCTCGTATCCGTCCTTCGGCATCCAAATCCACCAAGTCCGAGTCATACGGATGATCATTCGGATGCAGGAACAATGTAGCATCAGCATGTTTCGCTTTGTGATAATCCACCATCCGCTGCATGTCGATATCCATGATCGTGTCGCCATAGAAGACGAAGAAGTCTTCCGTCAGTTGATCTCGCAGCAAACCCAACGCACCGGCAGTGCCAAGCGGCTGCGTCTCATGGAAATACTCGATATGCCCTCCAAATCGCGAACCGTCACCAAAGTACGCTTCTATCTGGTCACCGAGGTAACCGATGATGAAGAGGAAATCGGTAAAGCCTTGCCGCTTCGCCATATCCACCTCATGTTCGATGATAGGTTTCCCGCAGATGGGTATCATCGCTTTGGGTATCTCGCTATTGACGGAGGCTATTCGGGTGCCCTGTCCTCCAGCAATTATGACAACTTTTGTATTCATCACTTTCTTCTTTTAACTTTCAAATCATAAATCATAAATCACAAATACTTAAGGGCTCGCGGTTGTTTTAAATCATACCGCGACCTTTTAGCTTAAACCAGTTCCAAGCCAAGCAAATCAACACCTCAAGTGCCAACACCATCGGAAACCATCTCCGTATCCTCGGTGTCGTCTTTCCCAATTGTATACCATACGCAGCAAAGAGCATCAACATAGGCCAAATAGGCATGTGAAAACGACCGGATTGCGCAAAATTACTTAACACTAAACTCATTAAGTATCCTAATGTATATGCCAAGATAAACACATGTCTCCGCCACTCCCCACTCAGCAACATGATTATCATCACATAAATCACAAAGAATGATAATATGTTTTTGATAAAATAACCTCCGGATAACTGCGCTTGCAATATATGCGTTTCGTTTGCCATATTAAACGTAGGGAATGGAATCGTAAATATCAATGGAGCAAACACGGCAGCACTGGCATATTTTGCAAACTCATTACCTCCTTGACGTTCTGCACGCCACTTCATATTCACATCTTGCTTGTCGGACTGTACATTTTCTACGATACTCTCAGCTTGCGTTCGCAATCGATCACCCATTCCTACTAACAACACGGTAGCCACCATCACACCGGCAATAATTTTCTTACCTGCGCTCATCACCCTTCCGGATGCCATCACAATATGCGCAAACATCGCTAAGAATAACACTATTGCCAGTGGTGCACGAAAGAAGAACACTGCCATACCGGTTAACATTCCTGGGAAGAGACTTTTAAAGGTAAGTTTAGAACCGGATGTGAATGTTTTATCCACTAAGTCCACGCACAGACAACATAGGAACACCATCTCCGTTTCTTTAAACATATTACCGCTCCAATAAATTATATTTGGGTTAAGCGCCACAAACAATGCAGCCATACGTGCAGCTCCATCTCCGAAATGACGCTTTGCGATGCGATAAATACAAATCGCACTATACGCCCCAAGGAAACATTTAAACATGAATGGCACAAATACATCACTCTCTCCAAATGTCAGAATATTTATGATAGCTAACCATATAGGATATCCCACATCATCTATCGCAGATCCCCAATATTGCATTATATCTATAAATGATTTATTACTTTCCCCTCTTATCCATTCCGCAATATTGTTAGCAAACGGCATATACCAATCCACATCCGCAGTTTCACCATAAGTATTATTATGATATACCGGATTAAAGAAAAAATAGCAATAAAACACCCATAACAAACGTATGACAAATCCGGCTATGAAAATATTGCGTACAAAAGTCTTTGTACTTTTACGCTCCCAACTTCTAGACATCGCTTGTCCTCCATAGAAGAAGAGGACTACCGAAAAAGCAGCAACAACCCACAACGCCACCTCCGGCACGAACCCGAATGCTCCCCAACAGGCAAACATCGCCACAAAGAAAAACGCCATCGCTTTACCCGTGAGCCAATTGGGTAAGGTTCTCTCTTGCTGAAGCGTTAATGGTCTGCCGGTGTTGCCGCCAAGAAAGCGTTGCTGCCAGTTCATCTTCGCCGGACGCAGTGGCATCATTCTCTGCCCCATCGGTGGTTGATTATATGTGTTGTTATTTTGCTGTTGCATTTTGAAAGGATTAGAGGATGAGAGGGTTAGAGGATGAGAGGGATTGAGGGTTTGGGGATAAACGCTTGCTACGCAGACCAGATAGCAATGATGCTACCTTATCTATCTGATTAATAACATTAATATATTCAGGATCGGATACATATTTTATGTCATGGGCAATATCTATTTGACACTCCACCTCCAACAACGAGCCATATGCAATCTCTATAAAATGGAGTTGTTCTTTTACGGAGTATCTCCCACTGCCTTCTGCCAGATTCGATGGCACGGATATTACCGCACGACGTAGTTGGTCACATAGTGCATACGTCTCCTCTTTAGGGAACTTCTTCAATAAAGCATACACCTGCTTTACAAGTGTTTTTGACTCCTTGTACGCTTCTAAATTTTTATATGAATACTTTGGTTCGGTCATGTTTGTAATGTTAATTGTTTAATGGTGAGCGCGCAACGCGCTAATGGAGAGCACTATTTGCGCCATCATTCATTTCACACAATTTTCAATTATTTTTACGTCCTTCTTTCAATACAGACTTCATTCTTTTTGCAACATTATGTTAAACACCTTATTCATTCTCATACGTTATTTACAATGCACAATCATCCAGATCATTAACCCCGCTAAAATAAAATACATTACTATGCATATTACATCTCGAATATTTTCATAGCAGAACATTCCTATGTCCTTCACATATCCACATACTTTTGTTACAAACCTCCTAACATAATATTTTTTCAACTCTTTTTGTGGCGTTTCCTCCTTTGAAATTTTCAAAGAATCACTATATCGTAAAACTATTGGAGATTTGGCAGAAACAAGTACTTTCACAGCACTCTTATTTTCCTCTATTTCTATAGTAGAACTATCTTCTTTATAATATGTAATCCCTGAAAATTTATTAAAAATTTCAAAATTAGAATATTCAAATACTTCATGCAAAAAATCAACAATAAAATCACGAGCATAGTCATATTTCAACATTAATGCATCTAAAGCTCTATCGATAGAGAGTAAACTAGGCTCGTCATTCTTTCGAATTAAGATATAAGAGAAATTCTTTTTTTCATTAGTAATTTCTATCACCAATTCGTATTTCCCCGATATTCGCGCATTATATTGTAAGTCTTTTGATATTTCCGCATCACCCACCCTTTCTATTATCCATTTCCGCTGAGCTATCAATTCAGTATCTAACGCATTTCGCCATAATGGTTCTATAATCACCTTTTCACGCCAATATTTAAATTCTAATAGACTCAAAGGTGGCAAATGTTTGAGAAGATTATAATGATTGATATGTCGACGCATTTGTTCCCCACACTTACCTCCACAATTATAACGCAACATAACTAATTCATTCTCGTCTAATTGACAACGAACAAGTTTAGCATATTTCACCTTATAATCCTTTTCGTCTAAACCACTACGTTCAATCAAATCAAAGATACGATATAACACTCTAAAATGCACAGCTGCATTTTGCCGATTCTCAATATAAAACTTCTTATCAAAAAGTTCTTGCGCAGCCACTACACGTTTACCATAATCCGAATCTGTTTGATATTCTTCTTTATATAACTCTTCTACTTTCCGCTTGAGTGCATCGCGTCCAAATACACTCCCACATTTATAGCCATCTATTATCTCTTTGTACAATTTCACCAATTGATTATAATTATTATCGAATTGTTGAACTGTATAAACCACAGATGTCTTTGTAAAATTATCTTGTTCCTTCTTAATTGCTTCTTGCTGCGAACGCAATGTATCCACAAGGAAATACACACTGAAAACAGCAACTATTGTTCCAATAACGCCTCCTACAAAATCTCCATATAATCCCCATTGCTCATGATCAGCAGGATAAGAAAAATCCCAATCATGAAATTGATGAAAAGCATGCAGGGCTATATATCCTCCACATAAGCACACACCCAAACAGATAAGAAAACCCACATGTTCCTTAATCCATTTCAAAACATTATTATACCATATGTCCTTCTTGGCGGTTTCTTGTTCGTTCATGATGCACGCCAAGTTTGAATATGTTCCACATTTTGATTATCTTTTGCTTTAATTATCGTAGAAAAACTCGGATAATCATCACCTTTGCGTCTATTATTCTGCCATTGAAGAGCATTCAAATTTGCGATATCATCTGTACCGCCAAGTACAATAGGCCTTAGATGGTCTATCTCCCATCCATAATTACCCATCATTCCATAGTAGTCATGTCCAATCCATGCACCAGCGAAATCTTTCCGCCACTTACTTGGATTATATCCTGCAACAACTGTTGCTTTTTCCCACACCTGCTCTCGAATAGCATCCGAAAAACTAGCCATTATTTATCCTTATATTTTAAAATTATTATTATTCTGTGTTTTTACCAGCCTTCTATGTGCAGCCAAATTCAGCGTGCAAAATTACAAAAAAAAATCCAAATATGAAAATATTTGGACATAATTTTTCAAAATTTGTTTAGTTTTTTCAAAATTTACTTTGATTTTATCATGATTCCACCAACTGTTTCAAGGTCTTATACAATTTATCTCGATATGCAACAGGCAAATCTATACCTTGCACCTCGATATACATTTTCTGCATCTCAAATCGCAAAACAATCCCTTGCATTTTCTCATCTTTCAGCATCGCTTCAAAGGACCTATTGATAGATTGTAGCTGCTCTAATAATTCCACCTCTTTCGAGAAATCGGAATCAAGCAATTCATTTATATCGCTATCATGCCGGAATGCTATTGACGTATGCTTATTCGCGATATAGAGTTTCAAGAAATTAAGGACCTGCCTACTCTTCGGAACATTATTATCGATGCATACTTTAACAAACGACATAAGTTCCTCATCCGATCCGAAAATCTGAGGGTAATACGGATTGCAATCCAGATGATTCCAATTGAATGATGCCACATCATATTTCTGCCGCACAAAAGTCTCGATGTATGTCTGAGGGTGTCGATCCAGGTATGACCGGTATGCGACACAGCAGTCCTTATCCAAGACGGATCTCTTTTCTTTATCCAGATGAGCCACGCATTGTTGAATATAATCCATAGCCTCAGCCTCCGGAAGGTTATCCTCCTTTATCAATTCAAGGAAACGATTCTTGACTAATGGCCATATATCAACGTCTTTGATCAATGATCCTTCTTCATCAAACACGCGATGAGCATAGTAATAATGCGTTGTTCTCAAATTAAAATAATACGGATCAATGGACACATCCCCAATAATGCTCAAAATATGTTTCTTATATTCAGGAATGTCCAAGAATGTCATTTCATTTAACACCGGCAAATACAAACACCTCCTGAAGGCAGCATCGCCGTGCATGTGGGTTGTTTTCAACAAAAGATACGCGGCAGCCTCCGCATAGCGATAAAAGATCTGTTTTGACGGGAAAGTATTGATATACATCGACTGCAGATAATACGAAAAATCCTCTGCATGCCCATCTTTAATCCATCCGTCTATCAAACGTCTGAGTTCGTCATACTCCACTTCGAAGATGCGTCGCATATCTCGGATTCTTAAAGTTCCGCTAATCGTATTGACGAAATAGATATCAAAACTGCTTTTTGAGAAGATATGGCGGTAATGCTCCGTTTCATAATCTTCTTCTTTCTTTTTGAACAGCACTTGCAGTATGGGCGAACATGCCGGTTGAAGAGTATTAATATCTTCCTCTGACAGTAGATACGTACTATAATCCACGGACAGATACTCTTTTTTTGACAAAGCCTTATATTCCGAAGGATATTTGTATTTGATTAACTGAACATAGACAAACTCTACCACATCCACTTCACCTTCAACAAGATGATAATCCAGAATGATTTGATTAATCAGCCGTTTTGCGTCACGGAGAGTCGGTATGTTTTCTTCGAGAATTTCCACATGTGCTTCTACCGACTGTTTGAGTTTGTCCGTATCCTTTTTATTCAGATGCAAGATAGCGCAAAAATTAGTGACAAAATAATCTTGTATGTATTTATATGCTCTGATAGGAAGAGAATATTCCAAGTCGAAATATTTATCTACGAAATAAGCTCCCTCAGTTTTGCCCATATTCTCCAACATGCCATTCACTATACTCTTGTCGTATGCCGTAAGGAAGATAAAATTGGAGAATGTCGCATTCGTATTTATCAGTTTCAGCACTTCCAAGATCTCATCCGGTAATAATCTATCAAAATCATCAATTATAATAATCACCTTCACCGGCAATTTATCGCAAATTCGTTTGATTTTATCGCGATAGGATTCCTTATTCAAAATAGCATAGACGTTTAAAATCTTTGTTAAAAGATTCTTGTCGTCTATCACTTGCAAGGCTTGCATGTACTTCTTTAGATTACTCTCTGCTGCCCCGTTATACCTGGACAAAGCCGTTATGATTTGCTGGAAGAAATCCTCTTGTATCTCACTTGCGGTTTTGCTCTCACGAGGATTAAAATACACCACCTCATATCGGTCCTTATCTATAGATGACTGTAGTATTTTGAGAAAAGATGTCTTTCCGGCGCCCCATTGCGCATTGATAGCTATGCTGATTGGTTGCGATTTACGCAGTTGATGAATAACTCCTAACAATTTCGCTACCTCATCCGACCAATCCAATTCGTCCTCATCCAATGTGCAAATCGGGTTATCGAACAGCACCACTTCTTGTATACGCTCTTTGACGAGCATTCGAATCTCTGAAACAAAAGCTATAATAACGTTCACGGCAGCAGCTATCACAGTAATACAGCAAAATAGAATGAGAACATCTACAAAAGCAATTCTACCGTATATCGTCTCATAGTTATAAGAACCTTGCAGCCTATAATATCCCAATATAACAGCGCACCAACTTATAAACAGAATTAGATGAGGATTGTACTGATAATGATGTTTAAAATTGCGATAGATTATAACGTACAATATTATAACCGACACAAAATATACGAATGCCTTATTCCATATATTGGCTTTAAACATTGCCAACACAGGCAACATACACTTATTAAATGCATCCAACAAGGACTCTTCGTACGTTCTCCATATAGCCACAACCAACAAACACAAAAAGATATAACGCACGACACTTCTACCAAAGTTCATCCATGGTATATGTTGTATGAGTTTTTTATATACTTGCCATTTATTCATGAATATAAATGCGTCACGAATGTTCTATATGCGTTCACAAATTATTGTGCAAAGGTACAAAAAAATTCCCACATATGCAAGAAAAAAGCCCAATATTCGTTAAAAAANNTATTGGGGCTTTTTAAATTGGTAATTGGTTATTGGTCATTTGTCATTGTTTTTAAGTTTATAGGACGCTTCGCTATAGGTTGTTCTATCCTCTATGACAGAAAGAAAGGGATGCAATAATGGATTCTCCTGATACTTATCCTCATCCTTCACGGCCAAACTATTCGCATTCAATGCTTCGAATGCCGTAGTCAGCGATGTCTTTCCGAATCCATTTGGTGCTATAACCAAATGGATCTTATTCGGCAGCAAAATAACATCCATACTTTTACCTACCGAGTCATACCCTTTAATATTTTTTATCGTTATATTGGTTATCATATCTTCATCATTCAAAAAGTATCGTCCTTGAAAATATCTTGCAAGAATGTTTCCATAATCTCCTTAATACACATCAAATGCTTATCATTATATTCCGAATAGAGTGTGAATGATGCCTCTTTAATTCCTGCATGGAAGTACATATTCCGCAGATAATACGCATACCATAACATGAATATAAACATCTCTGCATTTACCTTGGTAGTATCTTCACTGGCGGTAGTAAGATATGTATGTAGATCTGATTTAATAATTGTTGCATCGGTAGTGTTCACCACATCCACTTTCGCATCAATTTTGCTTTCATTATTACGTATTACATCCAAGATATTAGATTTTGTAAAGTTGCCAAACCACTGTTTAATATTATTACGGCTTTTTAAATGCTCCGTTTTATCCTCTAAGAAGGATTTAAACTTAAACATCTTATCATTTAGATTAACTCTACTCGCACATGCTAAGGTCTGAACATACTTATTTTGATGCAGCAATACATGATCTATCATTCCTCGAATACCGGCATTATCATTCTTTTTACCTGTTAGATGCCGGAATAAACAATTGTACGCTCGCCAAAGACATTCAAACTTATGATACGGATGCAACGAATATTGCTCTCGCAAGAAGTATGACATTGCTATACGATATGCATAATCCTTTTCCTCATGTCCCATCTTCCCTTTCACTACATCTAATGGCATTGCTACTATAGCGTGGTTTCTTTCTGGAAATGGTTGCTTAAAATTCTTAGTTTCTTTGTAGTAGTAATACGTTCTTGCCTTTGGACTCTTTCGTGACATGACAATACTTTTTATCTTCACGCACTTTCCACTTGTCAAACAATACAGCAATATCGCTTTCATAATTTGAATATGAATCGAATTACCATTGCCGTATATTTCACTCGCTTTGTCGAGCAAACTATACTTTCTACGTGCTTCTATCCTGATGGCATTTTTCACTCTAAAGGAATACGTGTCTGTTAGAGATGTATGTTTACTTGACAACACAGGCATATCCGGTCTACCAGCCAGAACCGGATTCTCATCAGAAAACTTGATAACTATTTTATATTGATAAATCTTACTCATTATCCTTCCATTTTGACATTTGTACGTAATACGATATATTTTGCTTCGTTTCTTCCTTAAGGCCTTGATATACCATATCGATGTACGGTGCTTGCTTACGTGCATTGTCAATAAGTAACGACAACATCGTGACCATAAATGTTAACGCAAGACCGGCAAAGCCATCATGCAGCGGCTTCTCGCCAATATATGCTTCCTTAAACTGCACCAACGACAAGTACGTTGGGTGCGCGTGAGTACTCAAGTATGCATATGTATTTTGAAAGAAATTCTCACTCATTCCCACTTCTATACATGCTCTTTCATTGCCTACCTCTTCTACACTATTGTCATTAAACTTTAGTCGATATTCAGCATGACGTTTGGTTAGGCGATTTTGAATAATCTTCTTGCTGACAATATCCAACCCTCTATAATAGGCAGACTCTTCTATCTTTTGTCTCGCTTCATTCGCTTTAATGGTAGTGTTCCGGATTTTCTCATCTACAATCTTCGTTTTGCCTTTGAAAGATAAGCGTTCTTTCAATCCGACATACATATATAGCCAATAGGCAAACTCCTTCTTCTCTTGACTATCCGGCAATAAGAATACATATTCATACACATAGAATAACTCCAGGATATTTCGCACAAGCACAAATAACGATGTTGGCTCTACTATCGCTTCTTCTACCTTTTCTTCCACATAATTAAACTTGATGCCATCTAACAATTTCTGCACCGCCAACATCCTCGCATATATCATCCGTAGTACGACAAGGCTTTTCTCTTCAATCTCGGTATCAAAGAGAAACTTATTTGCCGACTGAGGAATGGCCGAAAAAACGACCAAATATTCTTCTACTAGAGCCTTGTTATCTTCAATCGTTTTCATTGTGCTACACTAAACGCCGATTGCTTTGTCTTCGGAATATGCATCTCACATATGATGGTATACCGCTCTTCCGCTTTCTTGGTATCATCGTACAACTCAAACACCACAATGTCCCCTGCTACGTCCATCACTCGAATATAATTTACCCACATGGGAACCGGTTGTGAATAGTCAAACGTTGGAGATAACCGCATTTCGGGTATATGCTTCAAATGATTATTTGTAAACGCATTCCCTTCGTCAATCGATTTTTGCATATCCGCTGCACTTTTGTATATCACGCGGTTGTCTTTGACTTTCTCTGCATAATTCAGCTCCGTCTTAACCTGTCGCTCAACAATATTGCGGAAGTAGAATAGCCAAAAGGTTGACGACACATGTACCATCTTCCCTGTCATAAGAAACAATACATATTCTAATTGTTTAGTTGCTTCTCCCATATGCATGCCACATGCCAACTCCTCCCCTTTGGGAAGCCCTTTCCGAAACATGATAGAAGTGTCAAATAGGTATTGATTAATCTCTCCTATCATATATGTCGCAAAATAATTACGATCTAAGGTATGATGAAACATCCAATCGCAATAGAATTTCAACACAGCGTAAGTAACCGTCAGCTTCTCATCATCCATGTACATCCGCACATCATTCATCACCACGACAACATCTGACACCGTCTGACGTTTCTTACTCAATATATGTATCGTTTCTGTATTCATCGCTCTTTAATCAAATAGAAATAATCTCCCTTTACCCCCAAGTCATATCCCAACCAAACTCTTACTTCCATATTCTACTACATTTATATTACCATTAAACATTGTTACATTGAACTTCATTTCTCCGATTTCACATCTCTAATTACCTTTTTTCACAATGCATCAATGCCATATAGGATACATGCGTTATTATCCTCAATCATATTATCAATTCCTATTGAATAATCATTAGGAATTCGTTCATATTCCTGATCAATCGAAACAAATTCTCGAGAATATGCAATAAATGCACATAATTGATCATACTCTTTGTTCGTTTTCATGGCTCTTATTATTGAATGGTTAATTTTTTCTTTATTTGCCCCTCTACATGATTGATAAATGGCTTTAAATCAATAGCCAGACCACACCCCGGAGTATCACACAAGAGCGTAGAATTATCCCTTAATAACTTATTCGTGGGTAATTTTAAACGTTTTATCTCGTCGCTTTTCATCTCTGTATATGATGGTATCACATGTTCCTTCCCGCATTTAGGACATTGAATTTTTAGCTCTACTGTTTCTATCTTCTTTGGAGCTCCCGTTTTTATAGGTGAAGGAACTGGAATCGGCCCTGCATTTGCTATATTAGCAGTACGTGATATTTCACAGTCATCCCAATAGTACAACTTGTAATCAGTTGAAGAGTCAAAAATAAGTCGAATTACTGTTTTTATTCGATATACAACATCTGCTAATGCAGGATTTGCATCAATATCTTCAATTAATAATTCATCCTTTAAATCTTCTATCTTCAAAGAACGACCATGTGTATGCCAGTCCATATGATTACACAACTTTTCTGAAACGACAGCCGCACGTTCTTTTTTCATATCTTCCGTTACCGGAATTTGTTGGGTTTGAGTTACATCCCAATTCTTGAACTTATATTTAACCAGCCAATCTTGTACTAAATCTTTTGCAAAGTTCAGTGAATTAACAACACCATATAACTCTCCCGGTGATATTTGAGACAATATCGCAGCATCTACTGGATTGATTTTTCCGCCTGAGGCTACTGCCTCTGCACGTTTATCTTCAATCCACTTTTTATAGTCATATGCAGAAACTACCGAACGACCTATTTTAACTTGTGCGTCGATAGGGCCCAAACTTCCCGTACTACACATATAGATATTATCAGCACACATAACAAGAATCGTCCCTGCACTCTTAGCTTCACCTGCTATGACAAAATTAACCTCTTTGAACTTACTATGCAAAAAGCGAGCTATCTCTTCAGCTGTCTCACCGCTTCCTCCAAGAGTCTCCAAATATATATCTATCGATTCGTGTGTAGACTCTCGTAATATATCTTGAATCATATAGAAATCATCTTGTTTTAAGCTGACATCTATATTCATTTTTGCCTTGTTGGAATCTGACGCATATATAAACAGGTTTCTACCTGTCAATTTATTATACTCCAACCTGAGTCTTTTAAGTTCATTTTTTAAATCTATGATCCCCATTCTTTTGGAGATATATTCACTTAATATGCTTGCCATAACATTTGGTGTTAAATAAAATTCATTTCAGCGCACAAAAGTACAAAAAAAATATGACATATACAAGAAAAAAGCCAAATATTCGTTAAAAAACTTAGATTTTTAATCTAAAAACGAAGATTGGGCTTTTAAAATTGGTAATTGTTTCCTGCATTTCTCCATTATTCAAGCGGAAATGGGAGTTCTCCAAAGAAATCGTTTACTGCCGTTTTCGTTATATCCAAATATTCAAAGTGCGCAAGGCCTGCGTCTTTCAACCACTGATACGTCTTTTGCGCTTTGCTATCTGCAGACACCACATAATCTATCTTCTCCATCTCTGCTTGTGCAAACATTTTCGAATCATTTAGAACTATAGCCCTGGATGTATCCGGATCATGCTTTCTACATGATGATACTTGGTTCCCAAATGCACCTGACTCTGCTGCATGTCCAAAGTTAAAAGGTATTATTTGGAGCATTGCCAATGGAAGATGATTCACATCGTCCTTGATTGCATATTCCGAAATAGCTATGGTTGATACTGCCATGTCATAATGACGAGTCATAAATGAGTTAAAGAACTCATAAGCTCTTTCATGGAACTGAGCACTCTCCGAGACAAGGTTGATCAGAAACGATGTATCTAACAGTAAATATAACTCCTTATCCTTCATAGTCTCCTCTCATCTCATGCAACCATAATGCAGGATCCTTAACATCTGCCCATATAGGTGATGCCTTCCTTATACATTCTGCCAGATATTGCACGTTATATCTATTGGTATAGTCCATAAAACTTACTAATCTAAGACTACTTTTATCCATCTCATAAGTAGTCACATTCTGTCTTCCCTTCACATAAACTCCACATTCATGATATACAATATTCTTCTCTAAAGAAGCAAGCATGTCTTTATCCACATCAATGGTCAATAATTCTCCTTTGTACCGCAATCGTATTGCTCCATCTTTTGCACCTCCGGCATTCTCAACCGTACCGTATAAATAGTAATCAGCATCTACCCATTGAGCTTCCAGTCGCTTATAATTAGTCATTGGGGATATCAACAAAGGAACTCCATTTTCCGATGTGCATATTTCATACGTATATCCTTGAGAGATAGCTTTTGTCTGAATCGCTTCGATATGTGACGCCAACCTATCATCTACGTTTTCCATATGAGGATTTGAAGCAACGAGTTGAAACAATGTGGCGGCTATCATTACTTGTTGTTTAGTCGAATAGAACAACTGCCGCACGGAACCATCCTTTATCTCCAACGATATAAGGTCATTGGATTTATTCGTGTGTCCCATGACGCCACATACAATATCTATCATATCCCGTAACTCACGGATATCATAGGTCTCAGGTCGTAATTCCTGATTCCCGACCTTCCCTCTAATATGAATCTCTATGTAGTTATTAGATTTCACGCCGCAAAATTACAAAAACAATCTCATATATGCAAATATATGGACTTAAAAATGATTTTTTTTTTAATTTTATCACTAAAATCATAAAAAATGGCACATACGTTGCCGTACATGCCACTTTAAAATCTCCCATTGGGTTACTTTTTGACGCCAGTGTACTCCTCCTCGCGGGCAAATTCCTCGTATATGTACCTAAATTAAATTCAGGTAGTGAATACTCGGAGCAGCTCCGCTCTCCCCATAGCAAGCGCTACTTTAGCTTACTCTGGGGACCCCATTATTTTTTCCGAACACCTTGGTATTCTTCAATGGTTTTTGTGGAGATGGTAGTGGTCGTCTTCGAGGTGTCGTTCTGCTGAACGTACGTCGCGGTAGAACTGATGGTCCGCCATGCCTTACAACTTGTAAAAACCGTGGCGCTTACTCCGATCAGGAGCATAATCAAAATCTTTCTCATTGTTTAACTTTTTAACCTTAATTACTATGATTCAAAACTTACTTCTTTTGCTTGTACACATAGTCGATGCCGAACAAAGCTCCGGTGAATGTCGCCAATTCGCCGAAACCAACCAGCACCGACTCATGTATCTGCCCTTCCGGTGTGATGAATATGCCGCAAAAGAGCATAATCAATCCACCTACAGACAGTACCGCCGCGGTGATTAACTGAATGTTCATTTTCATAACAGTTTATTTTTAGTCCGGTAAGCGATAGCGGTTCAGTTTCCATCCCCGCTAATCACTCACCTCTAACCGTTCACCGTTAACTACGCGGATGCGCTGCATCGTACTCTTCGCCGCACACCATCCAGTACCAAGCCTTCAGCGTCTTCTTACCGCCTGCGGTGTCCTTCTGCGCGAGGAAGGCTGCCTGGTCGGACGACATCGACATCAGGTCCTTACTGCGGGTCTTGACAGCCGCTGCTACTGCCGCGAAGCGTACGCGCGCTGCGATCTCATCCGGACCCGGAGAGGTAGAGCGCACCACCCTCTTCCGTACGTACAGACGATTACAATTCGGATTCTCCGTCGCTGCTACGCGGTGGGTACCAAGCAGCATCTTGGCGCAGCGGTGCTGGCCGTTTTTTCCAGGTTTTGACAATGCGCCGGAAACGGAATCAATACCGGCGCTCCATTCTACATGTGCCATAATTGTTAAAGTTTAGTGTTTAATGTTTAATGTTTAATGTTTAGTGATTTTGGGTGATTAGCCCTCGATGAGATCACCGTTCTCGTCGTAGTTCCCGTTCAGCTTGTGCATCGCATAGCCGAACAGCGAGCCGTACTTGGTCTGGCTCTTGTACTCAGCTACCAACTGCGTCTTCTGCTCACTCGAACCGGCCAGGATAGCACGCACAGCCGCTTGCACTTTCGTGAAGCGAGCCTTAGCCGCAGTCTGCGCCGCAGACGGTTCCTTCGTGGACGGGTTACACAACTTACCGGTCGTCACCTTGCCGGTACGTTTGTTGGTGCGGAAATACACATCGCTGTGCTCACACACCTTTTTCTTCATGCTCTCGATGAGAGCCATAGGTTTGATTTCTGCCATAATGTTAAGGTAGGTTTAATGGTTTAACAATATGTGGTTGACAGGCTGTTTGATATGTAATCGAAAACAAAAACATTAACAACACCATCATAGCAGTTCAGATATTCATTTAACCAAAAAAAGTCAGAGAAAAATCATTAAATTGGATTAGTACTTCCAGTACTCCAAATCTCCATTCTGTATAGCCTACTTGATAGTAAACTCTCAGATAGTCTATCCACAATGAATATTTACATCCAACATGTTCTCCAATTTAATGTCAAAAAATATCAAAAAATACCAAAAATGGTTGTTGATGCTATCACTCTCGGTCAGCCTGTCCTCCCCGGACGCTTACCCTTTTCGAAGCCAAAAGTCAATTGGCTTCTCCAGGAAAAAACAGTCAAAAACACTGGAGGAGTCAACCACGTTTTATTTACTCAACATCGCAGATTTCAAGACGGATCTCTTCGTGAGCCGATTGCTCAGCGAGCCAACGAGCGGTTAATTGTTGCTCATCGTAGCCGCTGATAAGGATACAGCCTTTACTGTGCTCAGGGCGAGTGCCTCTATGAAACCGGATGCCTGTTCTGCCGGGTACTTGTCGAACGATGGGAAGGAGTCGCTTAAACTTCGAAGACTGCGTCACACCTATTCCGTATATCAACGCAGGTATGAGATAGTCTGCATTCTCCAGCGTGTCACAAATCGGAGTAAGCACCTCTTCAAATCTACTTTCCGTAGCCTGAAACAGTCTCCCTCTCACGGCTCTCCCATTCGCCGGCATTCTAATCAATTTGTAATATGACATATAAAATATAACGTTTAGTGTTTAAAGTTTAGTGTTTAGGGGGTGGATTTTCTTGAAATCCGGTGCAAAGATATATATAAAATGAGCGAAATGCAAGCGTTTTACCCTCGGAGTGTTAGATACTCCCCGTTTTAGTGTTACATAGCCCCAAAACACCCACAATTATACAAAAAAAGACGCAACCTTTGTTACGTCTTAACCTTTCATTAGATTCCGTTTTAATCAAGATACGGCATCAACTCTTCTTCTATTACGTCAAGCAACTCCTTGTCTTCAGCAGAAATATAGGCTTGCTTTCGTATATCAACCGCTATGTCTTTTAGAACAGAGGCAATATGTCTTGATTCCAACAACTGGTATTGATAACGATACTTTCGAACCTTGTCAAACCAATCATCATATTCTGTCATGAAAGCAGACATGTCAAACGCATCATTATTCGTCTGTCTTGACACAAACGAATGTTCGATATCCTCTTTCTTATGCTTCGGTTCGTATGGTAATGTATCCGGATCCACCATCATGTTTTGGAATTCAGAAACAGATACGACGATATAATTCTTCATTCGCCCTATCTCGTTTGCATCACGACTGAGCTTATTCTTCGCTCGAGGAGCCTCTGTATCTGTGAATACGAAATAATAGTTAGGATGTATCCGACACGCACCGGATTCATTTAATAATCCCGTTGAATGTTCAATCTTCTTCTTTATTGTCTGAATTTCCAAGTTGTCACCATTTTTATACCCCATTCGAAGTTCAACCAACATCAATGAAGGATGCTTCAAATCCTCACCTTCTTTAGCCAAAGCAATTCCTACCGTCGCGTCCCCTGTGCATTCTGTCGTAGACCTATGCAAGGAATGCTCATAGGAATCAAGATCCAGTGCATCTACCGTCTTCATTTCATGGAAAAACGCATCACCGGGATAATCTCTCTCGGATATATCCTGTAGCGTAGCGGAACATCTGTCCCACAAGGGATGACGGTGAACAAAGTCGTTGTTAATCAGCAAACTTTCCATAATCTTTTATCCTTGATAATGCAATGTTAAAAGATTGGAAAATCTCCGATATCTCGAATCCGAGATTCTTGTACTTGTATTCGAATTTATTCTCCTCCGTCGGATATGCCTGGTAGAACGTAATCGCGTCTTTTAGCCCTTCTTTCTCTCCGATTGATTGAATTGCAGCTACCATATCAGGATTGTGACTCGCAATTAATACGCGCACTCCCAACTCTTTAGTCAGCAGCACTAACACATGCGCAAATTCAACAACCCATTGCGGATGTAAGTGTGCCTCCGGCTCATCGATAATTAACAGCGTATTCTTATTCAAAAAACCGTTTTCCAATAAGCGAATAATATACGCAAAAGATTTGATGCCGGTTGCTGCCTCCATTAATGGAATATCCAATTTATCCTCGCGAACATAGCGTATCTCATCATCAAAATCATCTGTCTTATTCTTAATAGAGCCGTGGATAATACGCTGTATCCGCAGCAGCATCTTCTTCATCTCCGGAGTTAAGCTTACATTATCTCGCTTTTCTAATAATTCGGAAAGATTTCTCCATCGTTGGTTATCAAATGCCTCCGCTCCAATAGACATCGGTGTATCCACGTAGATAGCCCTATTCAACCCAAATAGATGTCCAAAAATCTTTTTCTCCAAGATAGGCACCTTGTCCTCATACAACTGGATGGAGTTAGAGACAGGGAGACGATACGAATCATCATGATGCTGACGTACATATTCATATAAATACCCCAACGAACGATCCTGTACCTTCGTTACATAATCATTATATACCTCATCAATTCTACCCACATGACGCTCAATAAACGAGTCGCGATCAAAGTGTTCAATATCGTTAATCTCCCAATATGTCATCAGTCGCATGAATCGATATCCCAATCGATTTCTTTTTGAGACATTGTTAGCCACAAAATCCGCCACCTTCACAATGATATCTTTCGCCTCTTCTATCTGACGAAGAACGGCATCCTCCTCATTAAAATCTATTTGAGAGAACTGCAATCGCCATTTATTGACAGACGCTGCTATACCATTGTCATTGATTCGAGCATCAAACGTAGCCATCCTGTAATCACTCAAAATCGAGAACAAATCGTTACGCAGTTCTTCATAGGCGTACCATTCAAACTCAGAGATTACTTCCACTAAATAATACATCCAACGAGTAATGGTACTTTTACCTGCGCCATTCTCACCTGCTAACACTGTTATTCCATTCAGATCAATTTCGGCCTCCTTAATAGCCTTGTAATCCTTCAATGTGAATTTGTATGAGTTCATATCCGCTTGTTTATTTCTTCAATTTTGCGCGAAAAAGTATAATTTTTGACACATAGCATATCATAAATCACACAATTCAGCGCACAAAATTACTACTTTTTTTTCAAATATCAAAATATTCAACTTAATATTTTAATTTTTTATTTGATTTTAATCAATTTCGCTATATTTCGCATTAATCCCCCCCCCTCCTTCCCTCAAATTTTGTTCATCGCAGCGGATAACCGAGCCAGGAGCCGAAGGAGTCAACGAGAGGTTCCTCGAGTTCCTTGGCTCTTCGGATCTCATCCGGCAGACCAAACTTCTCGCAGTAGGTCTTGAGCATCCGCGCAAAATCCATCGGTTTCACCTTAATCTTCGGCTCATTCCAATACTCCTGCATCTTCTTCTCCAGCGTTTTACGCAGATCTCCTTTCTTATACATCTTCGTTTTACTCATAGGCATTCCATACACTTTACACCGTACACTATACACCATCTACACCGCCTGCGCTGCCAATTTCCACAGCCCCTTACGACTGACTTTCGACCCTGCTTTCAGCATCTGGTTCACCACTTGCGCTCGCTTCGCAAACCGCTCCTGGTTCTCTACTTCGCCAACAGTCTTAGCAGGTCTGGGCTTCTTTTTAGGTTGTTCACTTGGAACCTGGTGTACATACACCTTTCCCGTTGCTTTCATCGTTCGGAAACATACGTTCCCTAATCGTCCGGAGATACTCTCTATCCCCGCTGGTAATGTCACTTGTGCCATCTCGAATTTTGGTTAATTGTTGGCTATTGTTGACCAACAAAATTAATATTGTATTTTTGGTATTTTTGACTTCAAATAACAATGACATATTGGGTGTGAGGATTTATTGTGGATAAACTACTGAAAGTTTACTTTTGAGTAGGTTATACAGAATAAAGACTCGAGGTTCTGAAAGTACTATTGTTATTTGATGTTATTTTTTATGTATTTTTCTTCTATTTGAGCCTGCATACTGAGCAGCAAACCTGCGCTGATTGGCTTCCTCCGCTGCTGTTTTGCGGTGCTTCGACCGATCAGGGCACCTCTGCACAATCTGTACCCCTTTGTACATCCGAAAGTAGTACCCGTCCTCCCGCAGTTTGCCTCGCAACGCATCAATCGGAATGATTAACTCAGCCTTCATACTCCGGTGCGGAGAAACCATAGAAGAAGTAGTTAGGCAGGTCGTCTTGTTGATAACTTTGCACCGAATCGTACTGCTCCTTCCATTCGAAAATATCTTCGCGCATCGAATCCGCAAGGATTGATGCATCCTCTGCCATCATAGAGAAGACCGCCGCCATCTTTGGATCATGGTTTACAGTCATCGCCATGTCTCGCGACAAATCCTCCAACTTGTTCGCAAATAGCAAACATTCTTTACCGTCACTCAAGAACACAAATGCCTTGTTCTCGCCTCTTGTTGTCCACCTGTTGATACCAGCAAACAAGTCCAACAATCGCTCCTGTCCTTCCGACAGGGTTTGTTTTTTAGATTTTTTACTCATAATCGTTAAAAATTTTAAATTAGTTTTGTTATTATAAACCACGAAGGGTATTGTGATGTTCAGGATGNNAACTTAAGAAAAATGATTATTGTTTTACAGTACAGCGTACTTTGAATCTTTGCTTCGATAACTTATTTTTAAATAAATTTAACATAACTTATCCGACCAAAGCTTCCCTCCAAAGAGTCAAAAACAATAATCTCAAAAAATACAAAAAAATACCGAAAATGGTGTAAATCATTTAAAGAGATAAACATAAATAAAATATTTTCAAATTTGAAAATCATAATTAGTTTTGTTATCATTGACCACGGAGGGTATTGTGATGTTCAGGATGGTCGCGAGATGGTCGCGGCTATTATTGCTATTCTCAATTACCCTTTTTCTTATTCAAAGGAAAACGATGGAAGAAAACAGCCTTCGGCAAGAAAACTTTTAATTTCAATGAGATTGTTTTCGGTACGTTTTCCTTTAATAAACATTTNNATCTTACATCCAATGATGCACCTCCAGTGCGTAGGTCTCTGCTTCTTCTTTCGTCACGGTGCCGAACCGCTGCGTCTTCGGATTACGGCAGACAGCCAGCGGAACATGCTGCGCCATCAGGTATCCGCTCTCTGCCGGTGTAAGCCAATGCGGTTGCGGCGGTTCCCAATCAACGAGAAAGAAATAGGGATTCTTCTTGTGCTGCACCGAAGGGCTGATTGCCTTCTCTTTCTCCAACTGAAGCAAGATAAGCCTCTTTTTCCGTTCCTCCATCGCATTCCACACTCTCTCGCTACATTGATAGCGGTTTTTGAATTCCTTCTGTGGCGCGTATAAATGCCAAAAATCAATAAATCTATATTCCATTCTTATCTCTTTAAGTCATTCATTCTTTAACTCTTTAATTCCTTAGCTGTCCCTGCTCTGCAGGTGTCTCCCGACATAGTCGGGGACGAGACTTTTTCTTTGGTATTTTCTTTGCTTACTTTCTTTTATCCCTTTCTTTCTCAAAACCAATGCAACGCCTCCCGAAAATCGAAAGACGCTGCAAAGGTACGACAAATAAAATAAACTGGTCGGAAATTTTTACAAAATCAATCTTTGGGTGTTGATTTTGTATAATTATACACCGTTTTGCGGCTTATTCCGAAGAAATCTGCCGTCAGTTTTGTCTGCTCCGGCTGTTGACAAAGCCGGTTATAAACAATTTGGATGAGATCACGTTTGACCTCATCCAAGTAAAAATAGTAGCCGGAGATTGTCTCCGGCTTGTCCCCTATGGTTGCTTCTAACATTTGGTTGAACCATAGAATTGCTTGTTCATGAAAATCTGGTTTCATAATTTATGAAATTTAAATAAACACAAAAAGGGCACACCCTGCGGTTCTTGATAACCACACGTGGTGTGCCCTATAAATTAAAAGGTTGCAGTCCGAACCGAACTACAACCTTAATTTTAAAAACGCATGACGAATCATGCTATATGTCGCAGAAGTTTCTTCATTCTACGATTTCTATAGATTCATTTATTCAATCTCCATCCTCATCCTCGCGTATTGTTCCTGCAAGGACGTTCTTAAAATATACGTTACCCAGTTTCATGATCTATCTCCTTCCATAGGTCCTAACTCAGCGCCAAACAGGCTAAGCACTTGATTCACTTTGTCCATCCGCAGCGTTTCTTTTCCTTGCTCTAATTCTCTAACGAAGCGCAATCCGACACCGGATTTGCGGCTCAATTCTTCCTGCGTCAATCCAAACTGTTTGCGTTTGGCTTTGACAAAAGTAGCTAATGTATTCATAATTGCATCCTATCGGGTATAATTTATTGTGCGCGGAATTAGTTTGAACCCTTTCGGGTATAATATTATGCTTTCGTGCCGTTTTTATACCTTATCGGGTGCAAAATTACTGCTTTTTTTCGACTTACACAAGTTTTAGTCGGATTTTTTTATATTTTTATGGATTTTTTTGTCATCCAAAGGAGTCAATCGTCCCTATAAAACCCGATTAACATTTTACATTTTTAGGTTTAAAGGTATATTTAAAGGAAAACTCGCTACGCTTTATGGAAAACGTTGTATGAAAAGGAAAACAGGAATCGACGGGTGTTTGATATTATATGTAATCAAAAAAAACTCGAGAAAAATCATCAAATAGGATTAGTACTTTCAGTACCCCGAGTTCTCGTTCTGCACAGACTTCTCTTCGAGTAATTTCTTATTTCGGATAAACCTCAAACGATTACTCGCAGTACTCTCTACATAACGTAACCTCTCATCCAAGATGACAATCCTATTTGATGTCAAAAAATACCAAAAAATACAAAAAATGACGTGTCGATTCCTCTTAAGAAAACGGTTTCCGAAAACGAACTGAAAACGCTATGCAGGGTGTAATAAAAGAATGTTTTCTCCGCCACTACGTTCTGTCGATTACTACNNATGCTAACCCGCATTCATAGAGATAATCCACAAGCATTGTTCATAAATAAATTTACAACGAATCCTTTTGTATTATCTCTCATATGACCATAGATGTCATACCTTTCACCTTCTTAAGAAAACGTACCGAAAACCCATGCGGCGTGTAACGATTAAATGTTTTCTCCGCCACTACGTTCTGTCGATTACTACTTCGCTATGCTTCGTAGTTTTCTTACTAGTTTTCTTATTATGTTTTCTTGGAGTCGAAAGAGGATGGCTGCAAGCCATACTGGAGAGGTGATTTAGAAGGAACGTTGGATGCTCGCATACGAACGAACCTTATGAATGACTCTCGGGATGAGGAACATCATTTCGACTCGTTTTCGATTAAGATATCATATAAAGGAAAACTCGCTACGCTTTATGGAAAACAAGGCAGCAGACTCTGTGAGACCCGATGTAATCAGTTAAATATTCGCTTGTATGCAAGCATCCAGACGTATATTTATTTGCTTCCATCCAACATGATAGAATATCATCTTGCTGCCTTCTTAAGAAAACGCACCGAAAAATAGCCTACCCGATTCCTTATAAAAAAAAACGTCTGCGACTAACAAAAAAGGTCAAAAAACTATTTTGAAGCCTTTAACTTCCGCTTAAGTTGCACCAACTTATCCGTAAGTTTTCGCCCAATTATGTGCTCAACTATCCAATCTTTGATAATCTGTCCTCGTGTCTTTTCTACCCATGATCCGGCAAAGTGATGAATGCAGTAGGTGTTCTTCGTTAACTTCAACACTCTTGTACTCGTCAACGGACAGAAGTAATCCACCGGGAAGACATGCATATCGTTCTTATACACCTGATACTTCCCATTAATCACAAACCCACCGGCAGTCATGATATTAGCAATCGGAACTGTATTCGGAGTCAGATCCAACGTACCGTCCGGATTGACAAAGTGTTTTCCTTCATAATAGGCCAATTGTTCCTTTACCCATACGCCATGCGGAGCGGATGCCATTAGACCGGTAACAGGAGCATTCGCCATACTGGCTTCATAGCCGGTAAATGCCGGCAGTTCCATCAACTCGCCCAACGGACGCAGTATCTCCACATCCGTATCCATATAGACGCCTCCGAACTTCTCCAGCGCCCATAAGCGCACCACATCCGTCACAAAGGCGAACTTACGATTATCATACGCCTCACGCGCATACGGATACATATCGAGATCGAACGTCTCTTCGTTCCATAAGCGCAGTTCGTACTCCGGCAAGTACTTCTTCCAACTCGCAATACAATTCATCGCTAACTCGGGTAATGGTTTGCCACCAAACCAACAATAATGAATAATCTTTGGTATCATAGTTTCTTCTTATCGTCGCGACATACATACATACATACATACATACATACATACATACATACATACATACATACATACATACGCAAGAGCGACGGTTGATATTAAAATAATTGAAATATTCAGTCCCGCATAGGGCGTGATTGTCAAGAGTGCCAATGGTCCCATGATTAACGGATGATGCACAAGATATACTTCGTACGAAATTGTATCAATCTCCTTCAAAACGGGTAATTTTGCCGTATCGGGAATAATCTTGGGTATAGCATAGTACATGGTAGCAAAGATAAATGCCGCCGACGCACAATGCAACCACACACTATAATGTGCCCAATCGGCATCCACCAATCGATCTAACCTAAAGAACGGCAACATTCCTGCGAGAACCACAGCCGCAGCAATCATAATAGATAGCGATACTTTCGGCAGCGCATATTTGCCATATGCCATTCCGGTTATATACAGCACTATCCATGCGCAAGTAGGATACATCTTCTTCACAAAGACGAACTCCATTATGCTTGCGATCACAACTCCCGTTAACAACCACCACGGATAGGATTTAAATAGCCGTTGCAGTAGAGGCGTTATCAGATAGCATACCATCAGCACGGATAAGAACCATAGATGATTGAGTCCATCAACCGATGTTGATATGAATCCTTGCAGATTAAGTGCATAGATAGCTATATCTCGGACATTGAAATGCCACGTGCCTAATAGCCCTTGCAAAAGCAAGATTACGGACACGAAAAAAATATAGGGTACATACACCTTCGTGAGTCGCCTCTTATAGAACTCCCATGAGTTAGTAATCTCTATCTTGCCGTATAGGAAACCCGATGTCAAGAAAAACAGTTGCACACCCACATTAAGCAAGAACGCGATATTATACCCATACGCTTGTGCAAAATGGCACGCAATAATCAAGCACATCGCCAACACACGTATAAACGAGATGGCTATACTCTCTGAATGAGTTATATTTACCGATCTACTACCCACAAATCAAAAATCAACTATTTACTATTCACTTTCCACTATTCACTTTGGCGAGGTAGTCGCATATCCGACCACAAGCCAACCCGTCTCCGTACGGATTCACGGCTTTGCTCATCTTCTCGTAAGCCTCAGCATTGTCCAATAAAGTACTCACTTCAGATACAATCTTATCATAATTCGTACCTACCAGATGTACCGTTCCTGACTCTAATGCCTCCGGACGTTCCGTCGTATCGCGCATCACCAGCACCGGCTTACCCAATCCCGGAGCCTCTTCCTGTATTCCTCCCGAATCCGTCAGCACAATCGTACTCTTCTCCATCAAATACACAAACTCTAAATACTGAAGGGGCTCTATTAAAAAAAGATTCCCGTTAGAGGAGTGAGGTTTATTACCGTTTATTTCTCCGAACACTTCGTGTATAGGTTTGCGGACATTGGGATTAAGGTGCATCGGATACACAAAATCCACATCCGGATACTTAGCTGCCAAATCCCGTATCGCCTCGCAGATATGGATAAATCCATCTCCGAAATTTTCACGACGATGCCCTGTAATAAGAACCAGTTTTTTACCATCATTAAGACGCGTAACATCATAACCGGCATTCTCTAAGACATTGATCTGCTCCTCGGCTAATAGTTGGTCTGTCTTCAATCTGTCAACAACCATGTGTAGCGCATCAATGACGGTGTTACCAGTCACTATAATTTGTCCATGCGCATTTTCCACTCGGAGATTTCTTTCTGAAAGCGGAGTTGGAGCGAAGTTATAGGTAGCTATTCGTCCTGTAATCTGTCTGTTCATCTCCTCCGGCCAAGGGCTGTAGATATTATGTGTCCGCAGTCCTGCTTCCACATGCCCCACAGGTATCTGCTGGTAGAACGCAGCAAGTGCCGCAGCCGTAGAGGTAGTGGTGTCGCCATGCACGAGGACAATATCCGGATGTGCATCTTTGAGCACATCGCGCATGCCGAGCAGGACACGAGAGGTGACATCGTATAGATCTTGGCCTTGCTTCATGATGTTCAGGTCATAATCCGGCTGAATATCAAATATAGCAAGCACTTGATCTAACATTTCGCGATGTTGACCTGTGACACATACGATGGTTTTGAACTGCTCCGGCTGCGCTTGCAGCGCTTTCACTAACGGAGCCATCTTAATGGCTTCCGGGCGTGTGCCAAAAACTAAAAGTATTGTTTTCTTATCTCCCATAAAAAGGTTCATCTATTATCTATCATCAATTTATCTATCCTCAATAAAGAAAAATCTCTCCGTACTTATCGGCAGCCGAAATGGCTGCTTCGCGTGCTTTAAGATCATATGCATCCACCCCGTGGAATACATTCCCCGCACATACCTTAGCTTCTTCTTTCTCCAGATATGCATCTAATGTACATATTACGCGAGCCGGGTTGCCTACTGCAACTGAATTATCCGGGATATCCTTTGTCACCACACTACCGGCTCCAATTATCACACGGTTTCCGATATGAACACCGGGTAACACTATAGCTGATGCCCCAATAAACACATTATTGCCTATCGTTACGTTAGCCGCACGTGTTTTTCCGGTAAAGACGCCGAAACTGGCATCATGAGCAAGTATATGCACACGCGGAGCAAGTGTGACGTTATCACCGATAGTGATATGATAACAATGACTGGGATCTATTATTACCCCACCCATTCGCTTGAAGCGTTTGCCTATCTTCAAACCACGTTTGAGTAGTTTGTCTAAATGCTGCGGTTCACCACGCAAATACTCTAAGATTTTTCTAATTAACCTACTCATACATCATACATTTATACATAATACATCATACTATATCACCTTCTTTTTCAAATATAGCAAACATGTTGCCAATTCAAGAGACAAATTTATTAACCGGCCTTTAAAAGATTTGTCTGCTATAGGCAGAATATTCATCTTAGCCAATTGCTCTAAATATGCTTTACGTTCATCATAAAGGTCTGCGCTCAAGACACCTATAATACTTATAACATTAGCAGCAATCATCCTGCTGAACCATGCGTTACTTAGTCCTTTTTGCTCCATATCCCTCGCTTGTCGTTGCATCTCCTCTATCAACCGCATCTTATCGTCAAGTACTTTCTGTTGTTTTTCTCGACTGACTGCTCTTGATATACTTCCCTCACGCACCAAGTAGTTATAAACAATCGTATCTGTACTTGCGACTCTCTTTGCTCTACATATCATCCTCGGTGTCCAATCAGTATCCTCAAAATAGATGCCGGGGGTGAATAAACATTCATTCGCTAATTCGTTCACTCCTTCATTCGTTACCAACAAACTCCGTTTGATGATGTACATCACCGCATAACATTGTGTATTCATCCTCGAGTTAAGGAACGACACACCATCCGTAACCGTTTCTGAATAATCATTCCCTAACCGCGCATCTCGCTTATACGGCTGAAACACCTCATATCGTTCACTCGTTACCAAACGGACATTCCGGTACTTAAATCGAAGCACGTCGAGGTTATCTCGCTCTATCTGCGCCATCAATCCGGCAAGGACGTTTGGTTGCCAATAGTCATCGGAGTCGACGAAGCAAATGTATTCACCTTTAGCCGCAGCACTACCTGCATTTCTCGCTGCGCTCAATCCCCCATTCTCCTGATGTATTACGCGGATCTGCTTACATACATCATACTTCATACATGATACATCACTGACGTACGTGTCGCAAATCGCGCCACTACCGTCAGTGCTCCCATCATCAACGAGGATGATTTCGTAGTCCGAGAAATCTTGTGCTATGAGGCTCTCCACGCACTTCCGTAGATACTTCTCCACATTATATACCGGTACTATAAATGATAATTTAACCATACACCTTACACCTTTCCTCCCTTCGCTAATTCATCCATTAATTATAACAATCACCTTGCGCCATATACCACTCCTTAAACGTAACTGGATGATATGAATCTTGTTTGGTATATGTTTTCCATCTATGCTCGTTAACGCTACCATACTTAGGCCAATATAACTCTAACATCGCATTATCAACTATAATGAAAAGTTCATTACGGTAATAATCACTATCGTCAAAGGTCCATTTTAGTTCAAACCCTAATGACTCTATATAGTGAGATGCAAACCATATTTCGCCAATCCTTAGTTTAGAATAGTCAGCTTGAAACTGCAAAAAATCATGAAATACCAGTTTGTCATACCCATTGTCTCCTCTCCTATCCAAAGGACATGAAAAATAGCGCAACACGTCGTCGCTCTTCCCAAAAATGAACATATCCGAAATATTGTATTGCCTATTGCTGAATGTACTTAATTCACACGCGACTAATCTTCCTTTGGCAGCACAATTCAACTTTACAGGAAAATCGCCTATTAGTTTTATTAAAAAACTTAATATCTGCGAGGCATATAACCGTTGATCCGTTCGAGTCTTCATGATATACTCACATCCCAACTCTCGCGCTCTTGCTATTCCTGCTAACGATGTCGTTCTTTGATAATTACCTTCTTCTTTATCAAAATGAGACANNTTTCAGATCTTCCTCTCTTTCCGAATCCCATGTGGATACGATAATGGGTGTTTGAGGATAGTATTTTTTATATAATCGTACAGTTTCTAAGGTGAAGTTGTCTTTGTGATTTAGCGGACCTTGTATTACAATCCCTACATTTGAGTAATTCTCAGGTATGAACAACGAAATACCATCTGCTCTTTTAGGACGCAAATGCATTGTAAAGAAGGAGTTGGTTGTGGCAAATCCATGTTGCCTAAGATAACTCTTAAATTGCTTATAATAATGCTTAATTCCCCTCATTTTATTCTACCAAATACTTATCGTTATTCGCTCCGGGGAACTTGACTACGGTGTTCTGTGTACCATCCTCCAGTGCTTCAAAATCTGTTGATTCGAAAGGTTTAATCACGATGATGTCACCTTCTTTATATTCAACACCATTCATGCGTACTCTTCCGCGCGTGATGACAGTGATCTCCGTGGCAATTTTGTGGTAATGACGCTGCTCATAGTCACCCTTATTATAACTCTTAACTGCAACTTCCACATCGTTTGTTTTCAGCAGCGTAGGCTCGAAGTTGCCCACGAACCAACCCTTTACCATATCTTCCAGTTTCGCCGTTTTCATTTTGTCTTGAATGCAATATATTTATCCAAATCTTCCGGTGTTCCGGTTCCATGCATCTGCTGCATATCAATGCTATAAATACCGAACTTTTTACCCTGTGCAATCGCGTAATTGTACACCGGAGCCACATAGAACTCGTTGTTCACACGTTCATTGCGCACTATCATATCCAACGCGTTCTCCACAAATGTTCTTCCTTCATGGAAATAGTATATGCCGACTGTTGCGTTTTCGGAAATAACCACTTTCTCACGAATCTCGGTAATCATACCCTGCTCGTCCGTCTTTGCATAACTCCATTTGGTATCGTTATCCTCAAAGCACAGCACCGAACCATCCAGCTTGCGAGCATCCGAATCCTTGATAAAATCCGCAATCTGCATATCTACAATCTGGTCCGAGTTTGCAATCATCATCGGATCGTTGTTATTGATCAACTTCCGTGCATGCAGCACCGTACAAGCCGCACCTTCCGTGAGCTTGTCAATCAGCACCCACTGCACAGGATAATGAGCCTCAATCCACTTCACTGTCTCTTGTTCTGCTTCAAAATGTTCACGTCTCGCCAATAGGATGAACTTTGCATCCGGCATATTCAGGTTGTCCAACACATGGCAAATCATCGGTTTGCCCAGCACGTCAATAAAGGGTTTCGGCTTCGTATAACCGGCTTTTGCAAAACGGCTACCGGCTCCGGCCATTGGAATAACAATGTTTATCATATCACTTCACTTTATTTTCTTCATATAACTGCGGTGTCGCAAACGAGAGGTAGTTCTCTGTCGGAATCTCATACACTCCCACTTTCTGCTGTCGCAAAATCAGTTCATTATACGTCGAGCAAATATAATAATTGCCACTATAGTTCTCGTCCTTTCGGATGATGTTATAGGCTGCTTCCACAAAGTCATTTCCGCGCTTAAACCAATAGCAACCGGCTGTAGCCAAGTCCGAAATCGGACGTTTCTCGCTCGTCTCACAAACCAGTCCGTCCTCATCCAGTGCCACGAAACTCCAACGCGGCAGTACCGAACGGAACACTATGATGCCACCTTCGAATTGCTTCTTGCGGAACGATTCTATTGATTCAACCAAGCCGTTTGTCAACAACTGATCTCCGTTGATCAACAGCAACTCATCATCGTTGTTGATACTATCTATCGCAAACAATGCCGAACATACTGCACCTTTAGTCAACTTATTTACCTTATACACTTTGGCTTCCGGTGCTAAGATCTGCAAAGTCGAAGCAATGAATGCCTTATCATCATCCTCTTTTAGAATCACGAACGAGAGGTTCGCATTCAGCGGTTTCAATGACTCCACTACATGCTGCACGATCGGTTTTCCTTTGTAATCCAAAAGATACTTCGGATACATATATCCTTTCTCGGCAAAGTTACTACTTGCCCCTGCCATCAAAACAACTACGTTCATCCCTTGCCTCCTTTCTCGATTTCTTCGATTCGACGTTTTATATTCGTGTAGGTTACATCGTTCACGGTATCAACCTTGAACAGATGTGCTCCACTTGCCAACGCAGCCTGAATACCATTCTGATTATCCTCAGCAATCAAGCATTCCGCCGGTTTTAACCCAAGACGCTTTATCGCAGTAAGATAAATCTCCGGATCCGGTTTGGCTTTTACCACATCCTGGTTTGAAAGCATGAACTCCATATACGGAGTCAGTCCGGCCTTCTCTATCATTAATTCAATCGACTTGCGAATTGAGTTACTTGCCAAAGCCAACCGATAGCCATCTGCTTTCAGATGCGACAACGCATACTGATGGATAAAACGCGGTTTGCAACAGGTATACACATAGTCCATCGTGTACCGCTGCTTCATCTCGTTAATGAACCCATGCAGACTACGCGGTAAGCCACGCTCTACCGTCAACATTTCCAACTTACGGCTCGTAGGGAGTCCGTCAAAAGTTACCAGATGGTCGTACCGCGAGATCTCAAATCCAAACAGAGAAAGCGCCTTGTTCAGTGCTTCATAGTGCCAGTCTTTCGCATCTATGAGCACACCATCCATGTCAAAAATAATTGCTTTTATCATTTGTTAAAGTATTCCTCAGCCTTGTCCGGCACATCCGTACAAAGCATAATATTCGTCAATCCGTTATCTTTCAACATCTGCCACATCGCTTCGTATGGCAACTTATGCAACTCCGGTGATACGATGCATGGCATCTTCCCATGCGCGATGTACTTGCGCACTTCATCCACGATATTCGTCCGTCCGTCAAAGTAATCAACCCATACCAAATCGCTGTCCTTGTAAAACGGCAGGTACGGCTCAAACTCCGAACTACGTGAAGCAAATTTCAGTTTCTGCTCCACATACAATATCGTGTCGCACACCGACATATCGAAGAAGAAATAGTTCTTCACTCCGTACTTCTCCAACATCGGCTTCAACATCTCCTGCAATCCGTCAGCCTTGATATTCAGAGCTAAAGTCGCAGTACTACCCGTCTCTTGATAGATCCGTAACACTTCATCCAATGTCGGTTCATCCCCTTTAGGAGGATTATGCGAAATCAACAACTTTCCCGCACAATCACGGATATCCGTCTCAAATCCGTATCCGTTCTCCAAAGCACGTCTCAGTGCCGCCAACGAGTTCTTCTCCTCACTCGTCTTCCAAAAACCTCTATGTGCAATTATTTCCATAAAATTAATTTTTTCTAAATAGTACTGTTGCGATAAATTCGCACAAAAATTTATAAATTGTTAAATAACGTAAGCTCTTTGACATTTTGATTAGAAAGATTTGAGTCTATTGGACGCGTTAGCAGTTCCCGTAACTCTGTTTTCTCGAGTGCTGACACACGGATTAGTGTGGCTACCTCGGTGATTGTGTACGGACTCTGCGTGCTAGCCTTAATCTTCGCAAGCAGCAGATAAGCCGTTATCGCTACCCACAAATGCGTTTTTACCGCGTTCTCTGAGTAGCCCCAAAGCGACTTGATAGTTATGTTCTGCTTTATCCACTTAAAGAAAACCTCGATATCCCATCTGTGGCGATAGATGTTGACTATCTCTTGCGGATAAAAGTCTAAGTTGTTGGTAATGAACGTGATTAGTTCTCCGCTTTCGGAATCTAACACCTTCACTAACCGCAATTCGTCAGGATATAACTTGCGCGTGTAGCAAGTTAGATCTTTCGCATGAAAGTCTCCTTTGTACTTTGCGACCATTTTACCAAACTCATAACGGGGGATAAAGTCCGTTATCTGAGCGAAAATGTAGCGACCAACATTCATAATTTTACAGTTTTGCCTGCAAAATTACTTAAAATTTTTCAAATCAAAAAATCAAAGAACGCTTGTAATTAATTTAATATAAGTATTTTAACTAACATTAGCGATAATTTATCGCAACACTAGTATTTTCTAAATAATCTTTCTATACCATGTAAAATACTACTCCATGCTATGTGCTTTGCATATTTTGGAGCATACGGTCTTACCATCCGGCTATCTGCCATACGTAATTGTAGTGTTATCCATTTTCGATTAATATACGAGACTCCCTTAAAATCTGCATGCGCGCATGCTCGCGATGAACCTTCTAATAGGATACGTTCAAATAATTGTTCTGCTCTTTCTTTGCACATCTCGGTATAAAACGGACATTCGTCTTTTGACACATCGAGATACTGTTCTATTATATACATAATTAGTTGCCATACCTCCATCAGATGTAATTTCGTCAACATCTCCTTCAGCCGTTTCTTGTTTATAATATCACGTTTTGCGTGAAGCAATACCGCCACATCGCATATTTGCTTCATATTGATTCCTGTTTCAAAGAAGTGTTGCCAGGCATGCAGAAACGTAAAGAACACATTGAAGGTTTCTTCCGGTGTGGTGATTTTCAATCCGTCTATGTCGAGTATCGGACCATCCTCCGTTAGGCATTGCTCTTCCAATTGCTCGTAATAGCTCCTATCCTTTGGATGCGCAAACGCCATACTGATACGATGCATCTCCAGCAGCGCATTGGGGAATATGTAATTGTAATGCTTCCTATCCTCATCATCCTCTGCCGGATGATCTGCTTCCGGGAATGTAGCGTCCAACACTTTGCATGCCTGATGATATTGCTTTTTTCCCACATATAGATCGATATCTCCCCACTGACGCAAATACGGTTGTGGATAATACTGCGCCAAGACGAGTCCCTTGAGCAATACCGGATGATTATCAGCTTCCGTAAGCACATTCCATGCCCGATTCAATATCGGCAACATTGAACTCTGCTGCATCATACTCATCATGCATTGCTGCTTCATCTGCATACGTAGCGCAGCTGGGATCTCCACTTCCTTCAGTTTCAATAATTGGTCAAACACCAATGGTCCCGTTCCCTGAAATGCCGCTAATCGGATAACCTCGTTAACTTCCTCACTCGCTAATTCTCTAACTCTCTCACTCGTTAACTCGTTATTCCAAATGGCCGCTCTTAATAAAGCCAAATATGTCTCTTGTTCTCTTGTCATTATGTATATATTGGACATAGTCTATATCGCTCATAATCAAGGCTTAACCGCGTCGTGTGTGTGTGTGTGTGTGTGTGTAGAAAGACATTAACAACCACTTATGCATTTGCATACGCGGCATATCGAATAGTGCTGATATTATTACAAATACTCCTGCCATTAATATAAGTACAGCGATCTGTAGCCAAAGTGACTGGCTGATTATCGGAGAATATACTACGCCATGAATAGTTCCGTATAAAAAATCCAACGAATTAACTATATACCTATTCATATGAATTAAAAAAACTCCTAACATAGATGCGCCGAACATATTGATTGTTCTTGAATATGGTATCTTGATACTACAAAAATAGGCAAAAAGCATAATTGAAGCAAGAATAACTATGGGATTATTATATGCCCAACCATTCCAGTGTGGTATAGTATGCACAAGTTCACTAATGTTCTGGATAACTCCCCATAAAACTGATAGAATTACCCATCCGGCAAAAACATACTTTCTGTACGCTCGGATATTCTCCCAATCTACATGTCGATTCAGGTATCGACCAATAACATATAAATACACCATTTGCGAAGCATTATATCCATCTCCGCTGAAGTTTGGCTGCTTGTGGAACCAGCCGAAATACAAATTCAAAATAGTAAGCAATACCAATACATACAGATACTGCTTTTTATCTAATCGCTCAAGCCCTGCATTCAGTATCGGCAATAAAAACAGTAATATCACATAGCATCGAATGAACCACGATTCATGATGCGAGAGCGGAAATATGATATAACTTAATGCCTTCATATCCAACTCTACAACTCCTTGCGAATATGCTACAATAAAACCCATTAATTCATAGAAGAAACAAATAAGGCAAAGACTCATCATTCGTTTCCATGAGAAATTTGCACCGAAATACCCTGTTATGAGAATAAAACAATTAACCCCAACATAGGTAAACCCTATAATCATATTTGCAGCTATCAACTGATTGCCCTCAGGAACTGAAAAGAAATTAGTCCCTATCAAAAGTAAATGTTCTAACACTATTAAGAACATACTAACTATCCGCAGTAATTCTATGTTGCTCTGTCTTTCCTTCATTTTATAAAATACGTATTGTCCCTCTCTCTATCGGCGTATCTATTATCGCATTGTATAAGTATTGCACTTGGATTTAGATGAGCTGCCATTTTGCCGAATGAACCTTGTGATGCAACAATAACAGGACATTGAGCAAGATACCATAAATCTTCCCACGCCTTATTATCGCGCATAATTGCATAGGGTTGTTTCAATTGATTGCAGATATTCTGCTCCACCCAATCCGGATCATCGGAGAAGAAGATATATCTTTTTGGCTTAAATTGCTGATTACAGAATTCAATAGCATTCAAGAAATAACTATCTGTAACGCCGCCATACGCAGGATTGTCTCCTTTTGCCAAATCTCCACGACGAACATGAATGCCTACGCAGTCCGCACATTCATTTCCTGCTCCAACAGGAATAGCCGCATGAGTAATATCAAAGAACTTAATAAATATCCGATCATATTCTTCCGATGGAACGTTCCAATACTCATAAAAATAGAGAGAGTGCTTGATGGAAGATGGCTCCGGTAGCCAATCACCTTCTACACGTTTCGCTTGAAAAAAAAGTAAATAGAACTTACGGGCAAATGTAGAAATGGTTTTAAATTGCAAATTAGGCCACATCTTCAGTAATTCGAAGGTACGTGGCATAATACCGTATTGGTCTTTCCCGCAGGTATCAAACCAACGAATATCATATCGCACATCTAACCCTTGCTCGGCATAATACTGTCCTTTCACATACATGTATATCTGGGAGCATATACCGCCATCTATATACACAATGATTTTCGGACGTTTGATATGACATTTGCAGAGCAAAGTATCTATCACCTGAAAAAATGCAGATATTATGTTAATTATTTTTTTCTTCATCATTCCATCATTATATCAATCCATCATTCCACCGGAGTATTGTTCCAATTCACGTTCTTTTCTACCACGTAATCCACGATACCAATTGTAAAGTTTCGGAAAGCGGAATCTGAAACGCATCGATTTCTTTTGGAGTGACCAATCTATCGATTTTAGACATTGCTGCAACTCATCCTTATATTCTCCGCTCACGACATACGGATACAACCGATACAAGCATTGTAAATCAAAGAACCGACGGAAATCTTTGTTCTCCTTTCTATATTTCTCATACTTATCGATGTAGTACGGGATATGTATCTTTAGCGGAAACGTATGCTCACAAGCTCGATTCTCGGCATCGATGCGGTAGTAACTCAGCACCTTGTCTTCATATGCACAAGGGAACTCTAACATCAATCGATACCAAAGATCGATATCTTCACCGTATATAATCCGATTATCGAAACCTCCTACAGCATCAAACGCCTTCTTACTGATGCCAATTGCGCTTGTCCAGAAGGGAGAACCCTTTACCCATGGATTTTCAATGATACCACGGTAACCGTCATACGCAGTTTGATTAGGATACTTATTAGAGCCTATCATCGTACCGTAGTTCAGTCCCCATAGTCCTGCATCTGGATAATCATCCATCAACTTCGCCAACGTCTCCAAGTATGTCGGCTCCCAATAGTCGTCCGCATCGATGAAAGCGATTCGCTCACTCTTAGCCGCAGCGATACTCTCATTACGCGCCGGAGTGACGCCATGCTTATCTACTTGCATAAGCACTCGGATGCGTTTATCTTCTTCGGCCAATCGCTTGATGATTTCCAGCGAACCGTCTTTCGACCAACCATCTACTACCACGATCTCAAAATCTTGGTACGTCTGCGCCTGTATGCATCGGATAGTATTCTCAATGCTTTGCGCTTTGTTATATAATGGAATGACAATACTAATCATTTATGATTGCAAATTTATGATTTATGATTTGATAATTTACGTGCAAAAGTGGTAATTCCACGATAAAGATTATACCAGAAAGGATGATTTAACAACCACCCTACTCTTACTACTTCATAATAATGCGGAGCGATGGCTAAATAATCCCTCGCTATTCGTTCAGGCACGATAGTAGCAAGGATGGCTTCTCTTTCGTTCCTTACAGCCGAAGTATCTGCACTTAGGCCGGATAGATCAAAGTTAGCAAAGATGGAATCCACAAACTTCGTGGAGGCACCACCGAGCACGATGGTTTGTACAAAGAATTTCCAATCCGCACCCATCTTGATGGAGGTGTCATAAGGCGTTTTGATGAGCAATTCACGTTTAATCAATGCCGACTGATGATTGATACCACGCAAATACATATTATAGAGCGACATATCTTTTTCTTCCAACATCTCGGATTGACAAAGAACAATACCTTTACGCGAGAAATTAACCCTACCAATTACAACATCCGTTCCTTCCAAGGCTTCTACCATTTCTTGCAGAGCCGTTGGAGAAGCTAATATATCACCTCCATTTAGGAAATAGCAATAATCACCCGTCGCCTTTGCAACACCCTTATTCATTGCATCATATATCCCCTTATCCGGCTCCGACGACCAAATAACACTCTTGACTCTTGACTCTCGACTCTCGGCTCTCCGAACGTACTCTTTGATTACTTCAACAGAACCGTCCGTGCTTTCTCCATCGATAATGATATGCTCAAACTCATGATAAGTCTGTGCAGCAACGGAATCCAGAGTTGCCTTTAATCCCGTTGCATTATTATAATTTATTGTGATAATGGATAACTTCATCCTTATATCAATTTGTTAATATTCTTTATATAACGTTTTATTTGCTTTGTTAGTTTGAATAAAACACACGATACTTTCAATAACTCTTTTTTGCGATTTTTATCTGCATAATAACTATCTATAAGATATTGTAGAGCTTTGGCATAGGGAACCTTTAATCGCTCATCATCATTCTTCTCCAACATCTCGCGACATACGGCAATTGTTTTGAGTTGCATATGGTATTTGTCCAGATTCGTATAGATACCATTACCGGTCTTACGATATACACCGCCATTGAAAGCAAAAAGATATGCTTTGCCTTGCGTCATTAGATGATAGAACATGTGTGAGTCGCAGTACAATTCGTATTTATCCGTCCATGAAAAATCATAACAATCGCGCCGGAATACTGCGGTAAGATATTGCGTAACCCATTTATCAAGCGACAATTCTACAGATATATCTATTCCATCCTTTTCTGTATCCTTAAATAACTCATCCGCGTTATCCGATGTCCATATATTCGTATCCTCGTAATATATCTTGTATCTATGGAAAGTCACGCTATATTCCAGATGCGACTCCATGAAGTCCACTTGCTTTTGGAGTTTAAGCGGATCTGTCCAATAGTCATCCCCTTCGCATAGCGCAATAAATTTTCCGCGAGCCGCAGCAATAGCTCGTCGTTCATTCTCAACCGCACCTACATTCGTCTCACTCCATATATAATGAATCTTATCCGGATACTTAGCTGCATAAGCCTCGCAAATTGCACGAGTTCCATCCGTACTACAATCCTCCGCTAAGATAATCTCAACAGGAAAACTCGTTTCCTGAATCAAGAACCCTTCCAATGCTTGTCGCAAGTACGGCTCATGATTGTACGTAATACAAACTATGCTTACTAATATGTTTGATTTATTATTTGCCATTGGTCATTTTACATTTATCATTAACCAATCGGTTTGATGCGTGATTGCACGTTCCATTGCGATTTTGTCTCTAAACTGCAATACAAGCGTCCCAATAGCATCGTTCGCGCCACGGAATGATTCTACTCGGTCTTCTTTTTTTACCCATAGGTCACGTTCTACTACCTCCGCCGGTAATGACTCTGCTATTTCGATCCCTGCAAAGCAACCAGCTTTAGGCGCATGGAGGATAATCTCTGCCCAATGACCATTATACGGTTTCTGATCGATTCCTTCTACACTATCACCTACCGCTGCACGAACCTGTGCTGTGATCATATCCACACCAGTCGCATACCGCAGCATCTCGCATAGTCGATTTCCTCCACCTCGCGGTGTACACTCCATGATATAGGGTCTACCATCGGTAGCAATACGCGTCTCAATATTAAAAACACTTGTCTGCATGTGCAGCAGATTCATCAGTCGTTGCAATTCCGATGTCAAATATGCCTCATGCTCCGGGAAGGTGCTTGGCCATGTGTAGGTAGATGGTGCATAGGGGTTGGCTGCATCCGCATCAAAACGTTGCGCATTGAAGGACATAAAGCGGAACTTACCATCCAACAAAAAACTATCCGAATCCGAACTGCATCCCACTTTCTCTAAATACTGCTCCACTATGATATTACCCTTGATGGATTTCTCAAATGCATAGCGCACGGCAGCTTCATATTCCTCAATACTATCCACTCTCGTCACCCCTTTGCTTCCGGCTGAGTCCGTTGGCTTCACTATCATCGGGAAATGCAGCCACTCGGTATCTACCAAGGCCTCTTCAACGGAGCTATATCCGCGTGCTTCCGGTACATTGAATCCATTATCGCGGAGAAAGGCTCTGAACAAATCTTTGTTCTGCAATATCTCAACAGACGCATACGGACCCATGCTCGGTAATCCCATCTTCTCCTGTACATAAGCCGCAGCCACTACTCCAGGATCTACACCAAATGAGATGATGCCATCTATCTGATGCTCTTGCGCCACTTTCAGCACCGCTTCTTTATCCACAATGCTCACATTCACATACTCATCCGAGTACTTATGCGCCACATTATCTGGCAGATAATCTGCTGTTATCACATAGTATCCCTGCTCATGCGCGGCTTTGATTACCGGCAAGAGGTAGTGGATACCACCGAGGAGCATTATTTTCTTCTTATTTTTCATTTATTAGTTAACCAAAAAAGTTTAGAGAAAAATACCTTTCTCTAAATCTCTCATTAGTTTTTAATTGCTTTGATTATACGTTCTACATCATCATCGATGAGCGCATGGTGCATAGGGAGGCAAATAACGCGGTTGGCGAGATCAGTGGCAACGGGGAGGTTGGAAGGATCTGCGGTTGGGAAGTCGCGGTAGGGTTCCAAGGTGGTAATCAGCGGATAGAAATAACGTCGGCCTAATACACCTTGTTCCTTCATGTGCGCATAGAGAGCATCGCGGCTCATGCCACATTCTGCTTCGTTAATCAGTATCGGATAGTACGCACAGTTCCAATCAAAACCTTGCTCTGCGCCAAACGATTCGATATACGGGAACAGGTCAATACCTTTTATCTGCTTTATGGTTTTGGTGTATTGCTGCGCTACCCGTTTACGCGCCGCAATAGCAGCATCGGCTTGCTGCAAGTTCAGCAGACCATAGGCAGAACGGACTTCGTCCATCTTCGAGTTGATGCCCGGAGCAAGGACGATAGTTTCATCCTCAAAGCCAAAGTTCTTCAGCTGATCAATAAGCCGCTTCATCTCCGCGCTATGGCAAACCAGTGCGCCACCTTCGATAGTGTTATATACCTTCGTAGCATGGAAGCTGATGGTGCTAATATCGCCCCACTCCAATATCGACTTGCCCTTATAGCGAACACCGAAGGTATGCGCAGCATCGTAGATAACCTTGAGGTTATGCTTCTTGGCTATTGTATCGATACGCTCTACATCGCATGGACAGCCGTAGCAATGCACCGGAAGGATAGCCACTGTCTCATTGGTGATAGCGGCTTCAATCTTAGATGGGTCGATGTTTCCGGTATTGGGATCTACATCTACGAACACCGGTGTCAGATGGTTCCACCATATCGCGTGACTCGTTGCCACAAAGGAGTATGGCGAGGTGATTACTTCTCCTTCACGAATATTGAGTGCTTGCAATGCCGTTATAAGCGGTAGAGTTCCGTTCGTAAAGAGCGAGATATGCTCCACTCCCAAATACTCACCAAGAGCTTTTTCCAACTCCTGATGATAATGCCCCATGTTGGTAATCCACTTGCGGTCCCAAATGTCTTTCAGCAACCCATTAAATTCTTCCAGATTTGGAAGTAATGGCGATGTAACTGTGATTTTATTTCCCATTTTTTATTTATCTTGCACATTTTAGCGTGCAAAGGTACAAAAAAAAAATGACATATACAAATGTATATGCCATTATTTGCAAAAAATTTTTATTTTTTAATCCAATGCCAAGTTTTTTGCACCCATTGTGGCATATATTGCATCCAATTACGGCGCAAATTACGCCAACAACTCCGTTTAAACCGTTTCCACTCTGCATGATATTTCCCGTTCTGAAACTTGTCATACGTATCTGCATCGTTCAACATTACAAAGTGCTGTTGCCATTTACTTCTTCCTGCCCATACGCCACTCGCTTTAACACGATAGATAGAGGTTGAACCTTTCAAAATTGCAATATCTCCACGTTGCGCCATCATTACCCCCAACATCCAATCAGCAATAGACATATCGTATAGATTTGCTGGTAACTCACGTAGATATTGTCCAGAAAAACAACATGCAGACAAATTTCCTAAATGATTTCCTTCTGTTATCTGCATATGAACATCCACTAACTTATGTGTATTTACGCCCTTCACTTGATACTCAACCTTTAACTCATTAGTTGACTCGTCAAGGTATGTGATCTCACTCATGCTCATGCTGCATTCCTGATGTGCCTGTAAGAATTCCACATGCTGCGCTAAATGGTTCGGCAACCAATAATCATCGCCTTCGAGTATCGCCACATAATCAGCGGTAGTGGCAGCAAATGAACGTTTATAGTTCTTGCTGATGCCAATATTGGGTTCTTCAGGCAGAAATAACACTGGGAAGGGTGATTCGGGAGAAAGGCGTTTGATAATAGCAAGCGTATTATCCGGCGAAGCATCATCCGCCACGATGATACGCGCACTCACATTCTCCGGCAACTCCTGCGCATAGATACTGCGCAGTGCTTGCTCGATATACTGCTCCTGTTTATAGCAAAATAATATGATGTCAACCGTCGTCATTATTCTTAACTTTTCACTTTTTTTAGCCATTTGAAAGGCTTTAGTAGCGCTTTGCCAATTCGATATGCTTTAGAGGATAAGATTCTATAGTATTGTTGTTTATAACTCACGTACGCACGACAAGAATCCACATACCACTTCAAAATAATTCCATGCTCTTTGCAATATTGGATACCTTCCTCCACGAATGCCTCATCTCCGGCTTCCAATGCAGCAAAACACTTAGCATGATACTCTTGAATTTTCATTTTCTCGATGAATTCTTCAGGCATCTTATACTTATCAGCGTAATACATTTGAATCTTTACCACCCCATAAACATATTTCCACATCTTCTTTGGATCCGTTTGACTGGCTGCGCTATTTTGATGAACACGATAGACATATGTCGGTTCATTAATGAAATAGAGTTTAGAATGATATAACACATCTAACGCCAACGCCAAACTCTCATCCGTAAACCAATCTTGTAATTCCATATAATCCAAAACCTTCCTGCGGAACATCCATGAACAAGGAGCTATATACCCGGTATTAAGAAGGTGATGCTCAAACGTTTCAGGTTCTGTTGCAATTAATGGTGTTTTATCAACAACACCATATTGATTACACGTATAGCAGTTCGTATAGCACAAATCACATTCAGCATGAGCCTCCAACGCATCAAATTGCTTCTGCAATTTATACTTGTCGCACCAAAAATCATCACCAGCTAACTGAGCGATGTATTTCCCCCTGCACATACTTAATTCATGACGATAATTTCGAATTAAGCCTTGATTAACCTCTGCCAATGCTAATCTTATCTTGTTTGGATAACGAGCCTGGTACTCTTTGCAAATATCTTGAGTTCCGTCACTACTGCCATCTTCGCCAATAATAAGTTCATAGGGGACTTTCACTTCTTGCGCAAGAATACTCTCTAGGCACTGTCTTAGATACTCCCGTTGATTATATGTTGTAACGATAATTGATATAACCGGGTCTTTTATAATATTGGGTGATTCTATCAACATATTGAACGCAATTTAATATTTTTTGCCAATCAACCGATTCATGACTTACCTGTCCTTAATAATGTAATTAATTCAAATATTGTCCTATTCTAAACACCGATACAGGCACCACCTGATTCTCTACATCGCGCAGCTCTTGCAGCACCATATATCCATTCGCACATTTCACCCACAATCCCTCATTATCAATATTCAAAATTCTGCCTATATGTGTCTTAACGGATGATGGATGATATCCCACTTTCGTTACCTCATACTTATTTCCTTTATGAAGTACATATGGCAATGGATACGGCTCTACCAATGCTCTGAAGAATGCCTTTTGATAAGCAATCGACTTTGAAAAATCAATCATGCAATCTTTCTCATTGCGTTTTCCCACCCACGAAGCTTTTGATTTCTCCTGCTTTTGCGGAATAAGACTTCCATTTATGAATCTCGTCAGCACATCGGCCACTACTTCGGAGATCTTCGCGTTAAACATCTCCATATACTGACGAGATGTTGATACTCTATCGTTCTCGACCTTATATTGGTACAAGATATCTCCATCATCGATATATTCGTTCATCAAATGAATTGTTGCACCAAGATAGTCTTCGTTATTAAGGATAGCCCACACAGTCGAGTGTAATCCACGATATGCCGGTAATAGCGAGTAATGGATATTGATGCAGCAGTTCTTTTCTAATACTGCATTGGGCACAATTGGCTTAAATCCGGCAAAAAGCATTAACTCATTATCGTACACCGACAAATCGGAATCAGCGATGTGCTCTGCCATCTGCAAGACATCCTCATCGTTGGACACCACATATACAGGACGTGAAAAGTTCTTCAAGCCTTTCAAAACGGCAATAGTTCCCCACCCGTCTCCAAATACTATTAGTCTCTTATACTGCTTCATGCTCTTATCTCAAAAAAGTCGTATGCTATTCCTCTTCCTCCGAACTCTTGCTTTTGCGTTACGAGTCCTTCGTTGAGGTACATTCCATTATGTTCTGTTGATACTCCAAAATCGAAATATTCTTTGTTGGCGTATTGTTGATTTATCAAGTAATCCAATACTGCATCCAATGCTCCGCATTGTCTTCCTTCATCTGAATTGGCAATATATTGAGCGTGAGCCACTTTGTCGGTTTCAAAAACAACTACTCCCGCTAACATCTTATCATCCTTATATGCGGCATATAGTTTGATTTCCTCGGGGAACCTACTTGCTAGTACTTCTAATTCCGCTGCAGTATGTACTGGTTTTGTATCATGGTGTTTTTGCAATATCTCACCCAACATATCAATATATCCGACATAATCTACTGATTGTTTTACGACTATCCCCTGTTTTGAGGCCTGTTTGCTTCCGCGTCTTCTTCTCTCCGAGAATTTTATCTTGGAAGGCAAATATATAGTAGACGAAATATCCCTTCTAACTAAATTGGCACCTATTCGATACAAAGCATATAAGTCCTCATCAGACGGATAACAATAATATATCTCTGGTACACGTTTATAAAGCATTGATGCTATCCCCTGCTCTTTCATATATTCTTTAAGAACCGAGAATATCTCTAACACCTGCTGTACTCTAATGTCAGTTGATGTGATTAATCCACCATAGGTCAAACCTCCATGGGATCGTAGTTCTGAGCCATGTTGAGACGATGGAAGAACAGCCACTAATTTGTCGTTGTCATAGAACATCAAGGAATGGTCTACGAACCTATCTGCGTGATAATCCATATAACCACGCTTCAACATAAAGGTTCCATTCTTTGATCCTTCCACAAATGCATCCCATAGATCCGCATTTATCGGATTATATCTGCGAATTTCTATCATTGTTTCTTATATCGTAAAAATTCTTTGTAATCACGAATATAATCCTCCGCATCATAGTGCTCTGATGCAAGGCATAGCAATACCGCTCCTGATGAAAAATCATCCAAGTCACGCCATATACCCGGCACTACTAATAGTCCGTAGTACGAACGATTGAGGTTAAACGACTTCTTGTTCATACCATCATCCAATGTCACTGTAAAACTTCCATTAGCTGCTATTATGAGTTGGTGGAGTGCTTTGTGTGCATGCGCTCCACGACTCTCACCCCCTGGTACATCGTAAAGATAGTATACCCGTTTGATGTCGAAAGGCACATCCACTCCCCCCTCGATAGGGGTCAAGTTCCCTCTCGGATCGTGTATCTTCAGCAAGTCTATAATCTTGCAATCATCTATTGTACTATGTTTACTCATATCCAAATTCATTTATACATTTCACAACCCACTCCACTTGCTCTTGCGTCATGCACGGACTGATGGGAAGGGAGAGCTCACAATCTGCAATCATCTCAGTGATGGGCAGACTCAACTGTGGGGTGTTCCAAGCTTCTTTTGCATAACATTCCTGTTTATGCGGTGCAATAGGATAATGGATCACAGTTCCTATGCCATGCTCACTTAAGTGAGCCATAAGCCTATCCCTAACCCTTCCTTGAAGGGACGGGGACTGTTTAACAAGAATGGGGAACAAATGATATACATTATTCTCATCCGGCAGACGAGTTGGGAGCTCAATCAGCGGATTGGATATATGGTCGTAATAGTACGCAGCCACTTCTTGACGTTTCGCGATGTCTTCATCCAGATATTTCAACTTCACATCAAGGATAGCAGCCTGGATTTCATCCAACCGACTATTTCGGCCTGTATATTTAAAGACATATTTCTTTTGACTTCCATAGTTAGCCAACGCACGAATAGCCGCAGCCAACTCAGGATCATTAGTCGTTACTGCTCCTGCATCTCCTAATGCACCCAGGTTTTTTCCCGGATAGAACGAGTGACCAGCAGCGTCACCAAGCGAACCCGTTCGCTTGCCGTTGAAGCGGCACCCGTGAGCTTGAGCGTTATCCTCCACCAATTTGAGGTTGTATTTTTTACACAACTCTGCAATCTTATCGGTCATAGCACACCGACCGTACAGATGCACGATGCAGATAGCTTTGGTGCGCGGAGTGATAGCCGCTTCGATAAGGCTGTCATCTATTTCTAACGTACGCGGATCGGGTTCTACGCATACCGGCACGAGTCCGTTCTCCGTGATGCCCAGATGGGTTGCAATATAGGTGTTTGCTGGAAGGATCACCTCATCTCCAGGTCGCATCACACCAAGCTCGATATACGCACGCCAAATCCATATCAGCGCATCCAAACCATTAGCGCAGCCAATGCAGTAATCCGTACCGATGTACTCGGCATAATGCTGTTCGAAGGTCTCATTCTCTTTGCCTTGCAGATACCATCCGCTGTCGATCACTCGTCTCGCTGCCTCACGGATCTCGTCTCCGTGCATGGCCGTGACGTCATGTAAACTCAAAAAAGGTACGTTCATTAGCCTAAAAATTTAACGTCAAAATCATTCTTCAAACGCAGCATACCCGGCAATGTACTTTGATTAAAGCCCATATCCGACAATGTATTATCTACGTCGAAATTTTGTTCAAAACCTTCAAAAACCGTGTAACGTTGATTTTCCCCAAACCAAATCTCTGTTTTATATCTGCCGGCATTCAAAGTGTATGGTGGAATATCAAACTCTACTTCATACATACCAACCTTCGAATCTTTTGCTCCCACCTCTCCAAACATCTGACCAACTTGAGTCACGATAATATCATCCATCGTCTTAATCTGCATATCCACATCCAGCATTGCATCTTTCTTATAGCACATGAACTGCAACTTGAGCTTGATGCCGGACTCAATGTCGATATTCGCTTGAGGCTTGCCAGGCAAGATCTCAAAACTCTTGATGCGGATAACGTCGTTACCCGGAGCTGTTGCCAAGTCATCAAAACACTGATTCTCCGAGCTTCCGCCTTCACCAATATAGTAATCCACCGTATCCTTGATCGTTCCCGTATATTTCATCATTCCATTCTCCAGCAAGACACCGGTCTTGCATAACGCTTTGACAGAAGCCATATTATGACTAACGAAGAGGACTGTTCGGCCTTGGCCTTGGGAAACGTCTTTCATCTTACCTATCGCTTTCTTTTGGAACTCCGCATCGCCCACCGCAAGCACTTCATCCACCACCAAGATCTCCGGCTCCAAGAACGCTGCCACCGCAAAGCCCAGACGCACCGTCATACCCGAGCTATAGCGCTTAACCGGGGTGTCGATATACCGTTCGCAGCCGCTGAAGTCAATGATCTCATCGAGCTTGGACTGGATCTCGTTGCGCGTCATGCCCAGGATAGCTCCGTTCATGAAGATATTCTCCCGTCCCGTCATCTCGCCATGGAAGCCGGTGCCGACTTCGAGCAGGGAGCCGATACGGCCGTGGGCACGGATGGTACCGGTGGTGGGGCCTGTGACGCGGGAGAGGAGTTTGAGGAGGGTGGATTTACCGGCACCGTTCTTGCCGATGATGCCGACGACGTCGCCTTGCTCGACCTTGAAGTCGATGTCGCGGAG
>LXOW01425827.1_pt2 | contig 72953 bp, 74 predicted proteins | sample 1368591 | NCBI WGS metagenome assembly LXOW01 (sample SAMN04884650, study PRJNA319009) | bovine gut metagenome | isolation source: Cow rumen | host: Bos taurus | place: Italy: Legnaro (PD) | collected 2014-07-09
AATAATAATTATAAAACTGTAAGTTCTTTTCTTTAAAACAATATAATTGGGCAAATTGCTTTTTTCGATTAATTTTACTTTATCTAAAGTTAAATTGTCTTCTTGTATGTTTGTCATATTATTCTCTTATTTTTTATTAAATAAGATTATANNAGAGTGTTCCAAGTAAACTAGTATTTATAGCCTCTTGATAATTTGATTTTAAAATGCTAAAATTAGCTATCCTTCGGAGGTTTACGGTGGCTAATTCAAATAAGCGCAAGCATAAAAGTCAAAATAATTATCCAATTCAGCAAAGGCAACAAAATAATAAGCCTGTCATAAAAACAAATTTGGCGGCTTACCTTGAAAAAGTAGCTCAAGATGAAGAAATCATTTTAGCAAACCTTGCTTTTGACCCTGTTGTTATAGGAAGGCAACTACTTGAAAACCATTTTTCCATAAACGATTTTCAAGGACCAGAACCTAATCGTGTTTTGCTTGGCGCAATGCTTAGCATAATAGAAGACGATGAAGCTTTAACTTTGGCTAATTTGATATATGTTTTAGATGACCGTGAAACTGCTGTAAAGAAAAGCCGATTAGAAGCCGCTGGAGGAGAAGAAAGAGTAACTCAGCTATTTTTAAACCCATTTGGCAAAGCTGGAGTTCACATGCTCGAAGATGTTGAGCCTATTATAGAACGCATAAGAGACAGAAATATTCGTTCGATGGCTCACAAAACCATGATACGTTTTTCCGAAAACATAATGGAAAACGAAAAGGATTCCTTTGAAATCTTAGGAAGCTGCATACAAACTTTGCGCTCTATTTATTTAGAAGGAAGCGCAGGTTATTTAAGGTCTATAGAATCTCATATCGAAGAAATGCGAGACATGGTAAATGTCCGTCGTGATCGCCACCAAAGTTATATGGGGCTGGAAACCAATTTCCCAATACTTATGGAAAAGCTTAATGGTTTTCAAAATGAGTTTTATCTTATAACTGGTGGCGTTGGAATGGGCAAATCAACTTTTGCTACTCAGTTAGCTTGGGATTTGTCTGTATTAAATCCTGCTTTAACAGTTGTTTATTTCAGCTTAGACTTAAACCGCTTAGATGCTACCGCAAAAATGATTTCTCAGGCGGCTGAAATTCCTATAGATTATGTAAAAAATCCATATAATGAACGCCCAGACCTCGAAGAAAGACGGCAAAAGGGTATTAGTATCGTTTCTTCTATGAGCAGAAGACTTATTATCATAGACGAATCAAACGGAAGATTGTTTATAGACGATATTAAAAAGCATGTCAGAAGAATCAGACTCGAAAGAGGCGGTGAAGTAGCTGTAGTTATTGATCCACTTTCTAAAATACTACTGCGTCATCATCAGCATATTGGTTTTAATGAAAAATGCAATATGATTGCTTCTGAACTTAAAAGCTTGGCGGCTGTTGAACACTGCTGCGTTATAGCAACTGCTGGTTTGCCTAAAGGAATCAGCAATAGACGTCCTCAAAAAGAGGACTTGGAAGAAATTACAGGTTTGCTTTACGACCCCTATGCTATTTTCTTCTTATACTGTGATTATTTGAATAACTTTGATACGCCTTTCCTTGAATGGGAATGGGGTAAGGAAGACAGTTTTATGATACCTATTACAGAGGCTATGATTGCTAAAAATAAGATGGGTTCTACAAACTCCAGAATTTTCTATAGGTATTTTGAAGCTTATTCAAAGTTTAAAGAATGTGCTCCACAAGAAGTTGAAAATTATTCGGCAATGATAGATAATCTCGAAAAATATAAAGAATTTGCAGACAATAGAGCTAAAAAAGCGGCAATAATCAATGCCACCGCTCGTCAGGAGGAATTCTGATGGACGCTACTGCGTTTGAATTTTTTCAAAAAGGCGTAAGTTTTCAACAACGTGGGGTTTACGACTGTGCGGTTCAAGAATACGATAAAGCTTTAAAAATTGAACCAGATAACGTAGATATCCTGCTTAATTGCGGTGCAGCTTGTTTGCAGCGAGGTTGGGTCGAAAAATCAATAAATCTGCTTGTTCGTGCTTTAGAGATAAATCCAGATAACACTTTGGCTTTATACAATATTGGAAAAGCGTTTTTATATGCAGAAGATTATGAATCTGCCTTAGAAGTCTTTAAAAGACTTAATGCGCTAACGCCAGAAGATAATGATGTTAAGAGACTTTTAGCTACTTCTTTAAGACAAGTTGGAAGATATCGAGATGCTGTTGAAATAAACTTAGGACTTTTGGATTTCCTTTCCAATGACGTAAACGCTTTATTGGAATTGGCAGGAGATCTGAAAATGCTCGAAAGATTTGAGGATGCTCTAACTGTCTATAAGCTTGCGGCAGATGTTGCAAGAGATTCAATCGACCCGCTTATAGGCATTTACCATTGTCAAATGCGTTTATCTAATACCGAAAAAGCTATAACGGCTTTAAAACGAGCCATTATGATAGAACCTCAAAATCAGCAGCTTATAACAATGTTAGCAGATATATACATTAACGATGGAAAAATACAAGAGGCTGCTGACATCATCGTTAAAGCGATGGAAACCATACCAAACGCTGATATTCTTAGAGATAAATACAATGAGTTGATAAGACGTTTGCCTATTTTAAAGAAAAAGACAAAAGTAGCCAATTATGTTGAAACTCAAAGCAAATATGAAACTGAAGTATATGATACCCTTGATTCTCTTTATGATGGGAAAATATCTCTAGAAGCTGCTATTAATAAATTTGAAGCTTTAAAAAATCTAGAACCAAACGATTTGCTTGTAGCTGATGAGCTTGCAAACTTATTTTTCCAATCTAGACAATTTGAAAAAGCTGCTGAAATATATTCAGACCTTTTGCTTAATTATCCTGAAGAACCTAAGCATCGAGTAGATTTGGCAAAGTCTCTTACAATGAATGGAGATGTTGAAGCTGCAAGAGCTACTCTTGTGGATTCAATAAAAGAATTAGGAAATATTCCTGAATTTGAGCTTGCCCTTACAGAACTTGATTTATTTGAAAAAGATTTTGAAAAAGCTGAAGCAAGGCTTGAAATGCTATTAAATGCATATCCCGAAGACGTTCATGGGCTTTTCCTTTATGCTTATACTGCAATGCGTCTTGACCAGCTTGATATTGCAGAAGCAACTTTTAATAAATTATTCTCTGGCGGCCATTTTGACGAAGAATTAGCGGTATGGTATTCTCGTCTTTGTATTATGAAGGGAAATAGCGAACCAGCTTTTAAAATCTGGAGTTCTTTTTCCGATGGTATGGAAAGCCTTGTAGAAATAGTTTCTAAAGTAGAGCTTACTCTTGCTGCAGGCGATAGTTGCGGTATTTTAAAGTATTTGCAGAAAATAGGAGATGCTAACCCAAGATTTATAGAAGATCACATGCTTTTCGGAAAGGCGTTTTTCTTTGCAGGAGATTTTGTTTCTGCTCAAAGAGCTTTTGATCTTGTCCTTAAATTTGAACCCCAAAATGCTGAAGCGCTTGCTATGTCAGCTATGAATTCACTTATTAGAAATAAATTGGCAAAATTCTGGAACTATTGGCAATTAGCGGTAAACAGCGATTCTTTATATGCTGTTTTGCCTCCAATGATTTTGAAAGACAGTTTCAATTTTACTCAAATAGAACGCCTTAAAGGCCATACCCAGAAAATTATTGATTTGATGAATATAACAGATATAGATAGAGCTCGTCTTTACCGACTTATGGAGATTTTGACAAAATGAAAAAGAATAGATTTAAAGATGTTGATGTAAAAAATGTTGAGGCTCTTAGAAACGCCGTTTACGAATTAAAGAATGTTTCAAAAAGAAAATTAAACGATGCTATTTGCGATATAATTGATTTGGGCGGTTATTCTATCGCTGTTATGGTAGATACCATGCCTGAACTAGAAGCTGGATTGCAGCTTGAAATTGCTAAAAAGTTAGAAGACTTTTTCTATTTTCACCCCGAAAATGGTCGTAAACTTTTTGGAAGAATTAAAAAGACTTTGCCTTTGGTTGATGAAAGTGTTAGAAAGCATTTCATTGCTTCTTTGTCAGATATTTCCGCAGAAATGGAAGACGGCGAAAAGGAATTAGGTATGCTAGGCGATGAAGCACTGGCTATTTTGCAGTCAGAAGCCGATTTGATGAGAATGAGCAAGGCAATAGAAATTGCAGTTAAGGGCTCAAGAAAAGACAGTATGCCTCATATCATCAATTTAATGAAAAAATCTATTAAGAATCTTGATGAATATCAGGGATATCAATTTATAGAAACGGCATTACTGGCGATGAAATCATTAGGCGGGGAAAGTATTCTTAGATTAATGATTAATCCTGCTTCTGCAAATGCTTTAAAACAGCTTAGAATGGAATGGCGCGAAGCAGATGAATCTCTAACAAATAATGTTTTAAACGCATTAGAAGCTGTTGACGAAGATTTTGCGCAGGTAATGCTTAAAGTTATTGAGCTTTCTGAATTTAGCCTTCCGTTTGCTGCTATGATAAATGAAGGACTTTCTCACCCTGATAAATGGGTAAGACAGGCAGCAGCAGGAACAATGCAAAAGGCTTCCGAAGGTCTGGAACCTGAAGCTTTGTCTAGACTTTTAAATGATGAGGCTCCAGAAGTTAGACTTATGGCTGTTACTTCATTAGGTGGATTTACGGCTGCTCAAACTGGCGGTTTGCTTGAATCTATCGCAATGAAATCAGATGAAACCATGGATATACGCCTTAACGCTTTGTATGCTCTTTACTCTCAACGTAATTTAGCAGCTTTAATTTCTATAGTAAAAGCAAGCGACAACTTAAAAATAAAAACAAACGCAAATAGTATGGCGGCAATGTTAATGCCACATTCAGAAGGTATAGAACATATTCTAGAATTATACGGAAAGGCTTCAGAAGAACTTTTACCTGATGTAATGCCATATTTAACAGAGCTTGTAGAACCAGAAGATATTCATACTTTAATAGAAGTTCATGGAAAATCGACAGGTCAGGTTCGAGAAAGAATGTTAAATTTAATACATATTGTTCTTGAACAAAAAGCAGGTCATAGACTTGATTCAGCTATAGATAAGCTTCCAATGGCTGAACAGGAAGCTATAAAAATGCTCAAACCTGCTCCTAAAAAGCATGATAAAGAAACCGAAACTCATCATCATGAAGAAGAATGTGGTTGCGGACATCATCATCACCATCATCACAGGTATTGAGATAATAAAAATTTAAAAACAAAAATTTTATAAATAAATCTTGCGGTTTTTTTAAAAAAAGAGCATAATAGAAAAACGCTATAAGTATCGTGGATATAAATAAAAAATTCCACACAGTATAAAGTATAAGAAGCAAGGAGTGCCCATCATGAGGCAAGGAATGAAACTTTCTCTCGCTGTAATGTTTTTTCTAGCGATGGTTTCAAGCACGTTTGCTGCTGAAACAAAAGATTTATCTAAGCTAGGCGCAGCTAATCTTTATGATAGAGTAATGCGTCACATTAACAAACTTGAACAAAAGGCTCCACAATGTCAGCTTGAAATTTTTGAACTTCGCGATGAAGTTGAAAAATTCTATGATTTAACTAGCATTGATTATACTGACCCAGTTAATAAAAAAACTGGTATCCCGCTAGTTGCTGATTTGTCAAAAGGAAGCGACCTTTACGATAGTTGCAAAGGTTTAAAAGGCGAAGCCTTAAAAAGAGCTCTTAATAAATTGGTTGTTGGTCATCACGCTCTTGATTATAAAGGCGCACGTCAGGTTATGTTTGCCGATTTAGACAACGTTAATGGCGAAGTTGAATGTGTTTACACTGGCAGAAAAATCATGACAAAAGGTATTCCAAATTCTACCAATATGAACTGCGAACACAGTTGGCCACAATCAAAAGGCGCTACTGGCGATGGTAAAACTGACCTTCATCACCTTTTCCCAGCAGATTCTAAAGCTAACAGCATAAGAGGAAACCATCCCTTTGGTTATGTAAAATCTGTTGATTGGTCAGAAGGCGGAAGCAAATTTGATAAAGGCGAAAGCGTTTTTGAAATTCGTCCAAAACAGCGCGGAAATACCGCAAGAGGTATGTTCTACTTTGCAGTTAGATATAACCAAAAAATAGACCCTGCCCAAGAAAAAGTTTTGCGCGAATGGAATAAACAAGACCCAGTCGATGAATACGAACGCAAACGCAACGACAGAATTCAGAACATTCAAAACAACAGAAACCCCTTTGTTGATCATCCTGAATTCATTGATTTAATCGAAGATTTCTAAGCTGAGAACAAAGGAGAAATTTAAAATGAGACGAATGTTCAAATTATCTTTGACCGTAATGTTTTTGTTTGCTTTTGTATCAGCTACTTTTGCAGCTAATGTAAAAGCTACCGACGAAAAAGCTACTGCAGCTTTTTATGAAAGAATTATACAAAGAATTAATGAGCTCGAACAAAAAGCTCCTCAATGCAAAGAAGACCTTTCTACTTTAAAAGCTGAATTCGATAACCTATACCTTGCTACTACTAGCGAAAACGAAGTAACAACTAAAAAAGCTTCTGCTCCTAGAGTTCGCAAAGCTACAGGCGGAGATATGTATAGCAACTGTGAAGGTCTTGAAGACGAATCTCTTAAAAGAGCTCTTAGAGGTCTTGTAAATAACCATCATCCTGTTAATTATCAGCAAGCTCAAGATATCGTTTTTGGGCAATTAGATAACTACAATGGTGTTGTGGAATGTGTTTACACTGGCAGAAAAATTCAAACTGTTGGTGAACCAGATTCAACAGATATGAATATCGAACATAGCTGGCCACAGTCAAAAGGCGCAAAGGGCATCGCAAAATGCGATTTGCATCACCTTTTCCCAGCCGACGCTAAAGCAAATGGTCTCAGAGGAAATCATCCATTTGGTTATGCAAGAAATGTTTCATGGGAACAAGGCGGAAGCAAATTCGATAATAGCCAAAACGTATTTGAAATTCGCAAAGAACAACGTGGAAACACTGCAAGAGGTATGTTCTATTTCTCTATTCGCTATAATATGCCTATAGATCCAAAGCAAGAAAAAGTTCTTCGCGAATGGAATAGACCNNCTATAATACTAATTATATATTTTGTTGCACGTAAACACCGCCTTATATGATAGGGCGGTGTTTTGTTAGAATTGGAAATATAATTATGGATTTTAAATTTTTATTTTTTTATTTTTTGATTTATTTTTCACCAGTCTTAATTATTTATTTGATTATTAAGAAGTATACTCAATATAGTAAAAAAAATACTATTAGCTCNNAGATAAATTTTTTCTCACTAAAAATTTAAAAGGAATTGATGGATTAGGTTTTGACCTTTCATGTGAAAACAGTGTAGTTGGCTCTATTACATTAAAAGATAAACCTGGGGAATTTGCTTGGGGAAGCTTAAATTTTAAAAATACTTTTGATAAGTATGAATATAAAAGAGTATATTCTTATGGACGTTATCGCACAAAAGCTATAAAAGTAGGCACTGAAACAGAAGAATTTTCAACTTATTATTACTATATTTCACATAGCGATTTACGAATACCATATTTTTTTATGAGGGATGAACATGCTTTGTTAGATACTGTTGGCAAAGTTTTTGGAGGTCAGGATATTAATTTCACTCCAAAAGACGAATTTTCTTCTTCTTTTGTTTTGCAAGGAGAAATGGAGGAAGAAATTAAAAAGACTTTTACTCCAGATGTACGTAGACTATTTGCTAATTTAGCCGGAAAGAAATATTATTTTGAAGGCGAATACGATTTTATTGTTGTTAGAGGTCCTATTTTAACCGAAAAAGATTTTTTTCAGCTAAATAAGACAATGCAGAGTATCGTAAGTCGAATAATTCAATCTTGTAACTAATTTAACATTGTAAAATATATGTGTTGTAACTTTTAATTATTTAAAATAAAATATATAAGTCTATTTTATAGGCTAGATATTTTGTTGAAGGAGTTGTTATGACTAAATACGTTTGTCCATGCGGATATGTTTATGACCCAGCTGTTGGCGATCCAGACAGTGGAATTGCTCCTGGCACAGCTTTTGAAGATTTACCTGCTGATTGGTCATGCCCTGTTTGCGGTATTAGTAAAGATATGTTTTCACCGCAATAATAAATGAAGTTAAGACGCTGTTTTTAATTTAAAGGCAGCGTTTTTTTATAATATTTTTTGGAAATTAAATTATATGGAAATTGAAACGCTTTTTAGTTATTTTGCAATAGCTTTTCTTCTTTTCGTAGTTATACTTGTTTCATCTGTTGAATTGCGAAAAAAATTGAGAATGGGTTATAAAACACAGTTTAGTTCTAAATCAAAGCAATTTATGAATCGTATAGCTATCAGAAACAATTTGCAATATCTAGAATTTACAGATAAAAGATTTTTTCTTAATAAAAATTTAAGACAAATAGAAGAATTAGGACATGATCTTTCTTGTCAGGATAATATATTTGGATATGCTAAAATAAAAGATAAAGACGCTGAAATTGCATGGGGAACATTAAATTTTAAACAAACAACTGAACGTTCTCATCGTTTTGGAAGAGGATTTAACGAAACTAGAATAAAATATAAAGAAACAGAAAATTATTCAACTTATTATTACTATATTTCACATAGCGATTTACGAATACCATATTTCTTTATGCGAGATGAGCATGCCTTGATAGATTCTGTAGGCAAAGTGCTTGGCGGTCAGGATATAAATTTTACTCCAAATGATGCGTTTTCTTCTTCTTTTGTTTTGCAAGGAGAAATGGAAGAAGAAATTAGAAGGATTTTTACTCCAGAAATACGTAAATTATTCACTAATTTAGCTGGAAAGAAATATTATTTTGAAGGCGAATATGATTTTATTGTTGTAAGAGGTCCTATTATAGACGAAAAAGACTTTGTACAACTAAATAAAACAATGCAAAATATTGTAAGCAAATTAATAGAAGAAAGTAATCAAACTACCAAGTAACGCTCATCATAGAACAATTTAAGCCGCTTCCTATTCCTAGCATTGCTATATTGTCGCCTTTTTTAATTTTTGCTTGGTCTGAAGCCATTTTTAATGTAACTGGAATGGCGGCTGGTCCGATGTTTCCAAATTTCATAAAGCTTAGTTGTTGTTTTGCAGGATTAATTTTTAAGGTTTCATTAAGCATTTCAATGTTTTTTTGGCTGACTTGATGTGGAATATAGCAATCAATTTGTTGGTCTGACCAATTTGGAAGTTCTTTTTCCGCTAATTTCCATGTTCTAAATGCTAATTCTACGCCATGTTTCATTAGAGAAGAAGCATCTGATTTCATGTAGTTATATTGACCTACGCAAAGATTTGTAAATCTTGTATCTGCCAAGTTTACCAAACCATTAATAGTATGACCTGTTTTACTTCTGTTAGCTGCTCCTATTATAGCGGCTACACCTGCACTTCCTAAAGTTAAACTTGCAAAATTGTTTCTGTAGTCATCTATAGTAATATGAGGCTCTTTTAACTTGGTAACAGTGCTGGCTAACACGTTTCCAGAGGTTTCGCCGTTTACAATAAGACCGTATTTAATTTTTCCGCATGAAATCATCATGGAAATAATTTCTACGGCATTTAAAAAACCTAAGCAGGCGTTTGAAATATCAAAATTCAGGCAAGCAGGAGAAAGTTTTAAGTTTCCATGAACGATACACGCAACTGATGGCTCTATATAATCTCTGCAAACAGATGTGTTGATTATACAGCCTATTTCCATCGGATTAATACCAGAAGCAGCTATTGCTTTATTTGCAGCGGCAGTAGCAGCTTCGCTTGGTTTTTTGCCTAATGCCCAAACTCTACGTTCGCTTATTCCTGTTAAAGATTTAAGTAAACCGCTGGGAAGACCTAAGCGTTTTAAAGTGCCTTGAAGTTCGCTTTCTATTTGGTCTGAAGTTATTATAAATGGTGGAAGTACGTATTCTATTGCTTCCAATGAAATGTTTTCTAGTATCATCTGAACACCGTGCGGAAGGCTCCAAATAAGTATTTTAATCGATGCCAGCCTTTAAAGATAGGCGTTGTTTTTTCTGGTTTTCCAAGTAACGTATAAACCGCCGTTTGAGCAGAACGAACAGAATACTCAAGGGTAAATACTATATCTTCTGGTATTTCACAGAATTGTCCAATAATTGCGAAGTTCTTTGAACATTCTGGAACAACTTTAGGTCTATCGCTCATAGTTCTTGGCATAAATTGGCTTGTTATAAAGGGCAACATACATGGTATACAAGTAGCTGATTTCATAATTTCATTGAGTTTGTGCTCAAATCTTAGATGATGGATTATTTCGTAAAGTATTTCTTCGCCTGTGCAATCTGCCATTGGCTTTTTTACAAAATTCCCTTCTTTATCAGCAAACATTCCATAACCCCAGAGTAATCGCATGTTCTGTGGCTGATTTTTAAAATGCGGATTATATGGCAAAGCAAAAGCTATAAACCAGTTTGAATCCTTTATTGTAATTGGGCCTTCTTTTCCTGCTGTTGTTTTGGTTATTTCTTCAAGTAATTCGCAGAAAGTGTTGTCTGTAAATGTTATTGTAAAAGAAACCCAACGGCTTTTTAGCGTATCGGAACCAAAAACTTCTGGTTTGCCAAAACATTTGTGTTTTTTTGCTAATTTATTCCAAAGTTGCCAATCAATACTTTCATCCATTGTCGCTGTTTTTGCGCTTGGAGCTTGAGTCATTGAGCCTACGCTATAACATGCAGTCATCGAACCTAAAGACATAAATACATAATCTTCGTCTTTAACTTCGATTGTCTGTTCCTGATTGTTTGATTTTGTATAAATCTTACTAGCTTCAAGTTTTCCGTCTTTTTCGTTAAAGTCAATATCTGTAATCGCTGTGCTATAAACGAAATTAACTCCTTTTTTTTGCAATTCGCTCTTTACGGGGAGAACAAGAGATTCCATCTGGTTGTATCTGGTGCTTCTAATACAAGTTTGTGAATCTAAAACAGGAGAGCACTGGATAAATCTTAAAATATAGCGTTTCATTTCTTCGGCTGAATGCCATGGCTGAAAAGAAAATGTGGTAGCAAATTCAGCCCAGAAGTTACTTTTAAAGAATTCTGTGGAGAAAAAATCAGCTATAGTGACTTTTTCAAGCTTTTTCTCTGGAGTTGCTAGCAAAACTAATATTTTTATGCTGTCGGAAAATTTTAATGTGAACTTTCGTGCGTTTATTGCTTTTCCTTTTTCGACAAGTCTTGAAACTGAATAAGTTTTTACTTCTTTGTTAAACTCATTGAAATCATCTTTAAGGGTTTTACTTGGATTATCTGGAAGGGGAACTTTAGACATTAAATCGAAAATTGCCGAATATACGTTTTCCTCAAGCATACGAAAACCACGCATAAAATAATAGTTTTGGTCAGTATAATCGAAAGCGTCTAAACTACCACCATCGAACGATACGTTATCGAAAATATAAATGTTTTTAGGGTCTATATCGCTTTCTTGGGTAAGATAAAACGCAGTGGAAATTCCTGCTAACCCATTTCCTATTATGTATGCTTTTCTATTATTCATGTATGTTTTCCGTATTATTTACTTAATTTTGTTCTTCTTGAAAGAAATTGCTATGATTTTATATGAAAAATGCTGTTTGAGCAAGTTTTATTTTTCCTAAATGGGGGCTAATGTCAATATTCTATTCGTATTCTCAAAACAAAACAAATTGTTTATTATTAATAAATCTTTCTTTTTTTGTAATTTTTATTATTCTGAATACCTATTTTATNNTAAGGATTCTAGAAAAAGAATATTTTATATTATAAAAGGTTTTATATGAATAGTGATAAAGCAATAGATTTTAGACATCAAAAATTAGAAAAATTAAAAGAATACTTAAAAAGTTTTAATTCTGTTGCTGTAGCATTTTCTAGTGGTGTCGACTCAACTTTTTTATTAAAAGTTGCGCACGAGGTATTAGGAAATAATGTCATAGCAGTTACAGCTAAATCGGCTTCTTTCCCAAATAGAGAAAAAAATGAAGCAGATGAGTTTTGTAAAAAAGAAAAAATAAAGCAAGTATTTTTTGATTTTAAGGAAATGTCTGTTAAGGGCTTCTGTGAAAATCCTGCTAACAGGTGTTATTTATGCAAAAGAGAACTGTTTAGAAAAATTATAAATATAGCAGAGGATGAAGGTATTCATATAATTGCTGAAGGCACTAATAAAGATGATGAAAAAGACTATAGACCAGGTATTAAGGCTTTAGAGGAGTTAAATATAAAAAGCCCTTTAAGATACGCAGAATTAAATAAAGAAGATATCAGAATATTATCAAAAGAAATGAATTTGCCAACTTGGAAGAAGCCATCTTTAGCTTGTTTAGCGACAAGATTTGTATATGGCGAAGAAATAACAGAAGAAAAGCTTAATATGGTTGATAAAGCTGAACAGCTTTTGTTAGACTTAGGTTTTAGCCAAATTAGGTGCCGTATTCATGGGAAAATGGCTAGAATAGAAATAAGTCCTGATGAGTTTGATATGATTTTAAATACTGAAGTTCGAGAAAAAATCTATAGTGAATATAAAAGCTATGGTTTTACTTACGTCACTTTAGATTTAAAGGGCTACAGAACAGGCAGTATGAACGAAACTCTTATAAATAAAAGCTAAATTTTATTTTCCTCTGAAATTTTTCTTGTCTATTTTTGCTTCGACCTGAGCAAATGTGTGTTTTAACTGCAAAACCATTTTGCCATCGCTGTTATATGCTCCAAATTTCTGCCCATCTTTGCTTACAATGTAATATGGAAGCTTTTCTTTTAGAGTATAGCGTTCTTTTACGTAAGTATATTCCATTGGAACGATAATTTTGTCTTTGGTAAAAATTCTGCCGTCTTTGGCAACAAAGTCTTTTATCAATGGCGAAACAATTCCGTAGTAACCTTTATTTAAAACCTTTATCATTGGAAAATCTGGGTTAATATTTGTTGTTTCTATCGAGTCGTAGCTACTGCTTCCAGTTTTCCTAATTGGGTCATATAATTGATAACCAGAGCCTGACATATCCTGACAAATAAACAGTAAAGTAGTTTTTGTGCCCTTTGCCCCTGTGGAGTCGTTATCTTTGATTGCGATACCTTTTTTGAGCGGCGTTAATTTCTTGAAAGTACCTAAACCATTACCATTCGGATCTAGTAAAGTATAGTTATCCATATAGGTATTTTTTGCGATAAAGTAATGTTGATTTCCGTATTCTACTGTTTCCACGCCAGAAAAACCGTAACCAAATTTATCTTTGCCATTTTTGTCGTAAAAATGCCATTCTTCTTTTCCATCAGGACTAGTTTTACCATACGCTGAAAGTGCCCCAGAAACGTTGTAAAATGTTATTTTCTTGTCGTAGTCTTTGGGGAAACTGCTATTGACTATATGCTTAGTTTGCGGAATATTTATATTAGAATTGTTCTGTAATTGCTGATTTTGAGTATTTGAAGCATCTTTTTTTTGTTGTTGTTTCTGCTTATTTTTAAAATACCATCCTTCGTCATCATCGTTATAATTCCATTCATCATAATAATCATCATCATCTTCTTCTCCTGATGCTGCATTTCTCTTCATCTGTTCAATGTTTTCATTTAGTCTTTTTAGATTAAATACAGCAAAATCTCGGTCTTTTTTTGTTCTAGCTTCATCATATTGTTCTCTGTAATGTTGAATACGTTTCAAACAATAACCTATGACACAATCGGAATGATGATTCCCATTTGTTCGATGACAATGTGGACAAGTTGAAGGAATGTATGGAATTTCAGGTATAGGAGTGTAATCTTTTAATTTTGTAGAAGTTTCTCTATAAAATGGGCAATTTTCTTTGTGCTGACCATCTTCACCACGACATTCCGCGCAAACAGGCTTGCTTGCAGGCGGAACCCAAGCAAACAACGCATTTTGCGATGCTATAAAACAAAATGCCGAAACAGCTATGGCTTTCAATAACTTTTTACTTCTCATAAAAACACCCCAAAAATAAATTACGATATATAATCGGATAAAAGTGAAATAAAGAATACAAAAAATAATGAATTTTATTGTTTTAAGGTTTCCTAATTGGGGCGTTTATTTGTTGCTAGAGAAGCAATAATACAAAGCAGGAATCAGGTAAACCGTCAAAATAGCCGAAAGAAGCAGACCGCCAACAACGCCTACACCACAGCCTTGGCGGAATTCGCTTCCGATACCAGTTCCGAGAACCATTGGAAGCATACCAGTTATAGAAGCGATGGTTGTCATTATGATTGGTCGAAGTTTCAATTTAAGAGCTTCTGACATTGCGTCATGAGGTTTCATACCCTGATTTGTAAGTAAAGTAACTTCGTCTATAATAAGAATCGCATTATTAACAACAATACCAATCATCATTACGCCGCCAAGCAGTGAAATCATAGAAATAGGCACACCAGTAAAAACTGACGCGGCAAACATTCCAATAAAACCAAGAGGAAGCGTAAACATAATTAAAAAAGGCTTTGTCCAGGATTCCATAATAGCTGCCATAAGCAAATAAAGAAGAACTATAGCGCTTACAAACACTTCGGCAAAATCCTCCATTGCTTCATCCATAGAGTCGACTGGTGGGCCAAACTTGAACGAATATCCAGTAGGAAGCTGTTTTTCTACATCGTTTCTTAGAGTTGCCATTATGTCGCCAGCAGTAGCGCCGTTTGCGCAGTTACAATAGATATATTCTGAGCGTTGGCGATCATTTCTTGCTATAGCCATAGAAACAGGCTCAGATTTAATTTTTACGACAGCGTCTAGATTGATCGGGCTACCCTTGTAAGAACCGATAACATTGTTTTTAGCTTCCTCTATATTCCTAATGTCGTTGGTTTTAACACGAATATCAAAAGTTCTGCCTTCATTCTTAAAAGTGCCGATTTTCAAGCCGTCGAATAACCCCATAACAGTTGTCCCCAAAGCCATTTCGCTGTAACCCATATTTTTGAGAATTGTTCTATCAGGAATAAGAGCTGTTCTAGGTTTGGGGTTACGAATCGTAGTGTCGATTTCTTTGGCAATTCCCTTATCTTCTAGTATCTTAACAGCCCTATTAATCTGAGTTTTGAGCACTTCAGAGTCTGGTCCCATAATATAAGCTGAAACTTCAACGCCAGACATTCCAGCAGGGTTAGGAATATTGATTGCATAGACAAAATCGTTGAACTTATCAAGATCTTCACGTAAAAGATTTGCGAATTCTTTGTGAGTCATTCTCTTGGATTTATTTATCAGCTTGATAGTCATTTCGGCAATGTTTACGCCCTGATTGACCTTGCCAGGCATACCGTTTACGTAGCCGATAGTGGTTCCTATTGCTTCCACTTCTGAATGACTTTGGAAAACCTTTATAACTTTTTCTACTTCAGCCATTGTTCCCTCCAAAGAGTAGTTTGCAGGAAATTCAAGACTTACGGAAAGCTTAGATTGGTCGTTAGCAGGAAGAAAATCCACGTGCAAATGCGGAGCTAACATAACAAAAGCGGCAACACAACCAGCACTTAGCAAAAATGCAATTGTTCCAGGAATTTTTCTTACCAAAGCAAAACTTTTTAAACAAAGCCATTCAAATTTTCCATATAGCCAGTTCCAGCTTTTTGAAAAAGCTTTTAATAATGGATTCTTAACTTCGTTATCTTCTTTCAAGTAAGTATTACTAAGAATTGGAGTTAAAGAAAAACTGATAAAAATTGAAGCAACTGTAACAACAACCATAGTTATGCCAAATGGTTTTACAAACATACCTATGATTGATTTCATCTGAGTAACAGGCAGGAAAACGACAACGTTAGTAAGAGCGCTTGCTATAACCGCAATAACAACTTCGTTTGTTCCGTCTATTGAAGCAGTTTTTACTTTGTCGCCTTTAGTTATTCTTAAAATAATGTTTTCAACGACAACTATTGAGTTTGTAACCAAAACCCCTGTAGCGCTGCCAAGAGCGATAAGGGTTATCATATCGAAGCCACAGCCCGTAAAATAAATTCCGCCGATGGCTATAATTATTGAAACTGGCATTGATACAGCAACTATAAAGGTTGAACGTGGGTTATGCAGGAAAACGAAAAGTAAAATTGCGGTAAGCAAAATCCCCATCAAAACAGAGTTCCAGGAATCATCCAGCGAAGATTGAACAAATTCATTGTCATCAAAGAACCAATGAAGCTCCATGCCACTTGGCAAGCCTTCTTCCTTAGTAATCTGATTGAAAACTTTTTTGGCTGCCTGACAGACTTTAACAGTGTTTCCGCCATCTTTCTTAACCAATTCAAACTGAATGGCTGGCGTTCCATTATAATAGCCAATAGAGCGGAGTTTCTTAGATTCTAGTTTTATATCGGCTACATCGCCTAAATAAACATGCACATTAGGATTACCGCTCACATCAAGATTTTTTATGTCTTCAACACTTTTAAATTCGGCATCAAAAGCTATAGATTCTTCTTTTCCGAATTCAGAAATCTGACCAGCTGGAATTTTAATATTTGCCGCAGAAAGTCTGGATATAACTTCACCAACAGTAAGATTGGCAGAAGCAAGCTTGTTTCGATTCAGCTCAATATGCATTTCAAGCTTATTCCCACCATGAATTCGAACTTCACCAACACCTGGTAAAATAGAAAATTTTGGAGCAAGCTTGTCATCAACATAGTCGTAAAGTTCATCAAGACTTTTCTTCCCTGTTAAATACAAAGTTACAATCGGCATAGCATTGGGGTTGATTATTTGTAACGCTGAAGTTTCAACATTAGGAGGAAAATCGTTTACAATCGTATTAAGCTTTTCTCTGACTTCATGTATTTTAATGTTTGGGTCAGTTCCAGTAACAAACTCAAGGGAAGTAACGCAGACGTTTTCCATACAGATAGAAGTCTGCTTTTTTAATCCTTCAATTGTAGCAACAGCATCTTCTATCTTTTTTGCCACATCTACTTCAACCTCTTCTGGCGAAGCGCCAGGATAAACAGTTGAAATAGCGACATAAGGCACATCCATTCTAGGAATAGCTTCTAAATTGATTTTTCGGTATGAATTTACGCCTATAATAACAAAAAGCAGAATGAAGCAGCACATGGCTACTTTTCGTTGTATAGATAGTTGCGGAAGGTTCATTGTTGGCCCCTAATCTCTAGACTCTTTTCTCTAATCTCTATTAAATGACACGATTTCTATTAAAGTTTATATGACTACAAGCTTTAATTCATTTACTTAACTTACATCTAAAAATCATATAAATCAATAAAAATGTAACAATTGTTACATTTTTAAGTTTACAAGATTTTAATCAATAGCGATAAAATTTAAAACAGTTGTCGTATCAGATTTAGTAAAAAAATCTGATATGATAATTTAGTATTTTATATATTATTTTTATCCAATATAATACTTAAAAATCAAACAGGATAAAAAAATGTTTGGAACAGCCAATTATAACGGAATATTGAAGAAAAATATCATAGAATGGTTGCTAGAATAGAGCNNGTTTTCACTCAACAACTTCTACTATAGGCGCGCCATCGTTCAAATAGAAATTGCCTTTTGTGATTATGTTTTTATTTCTTAATTCATCACTTTGAAGTATTTCGGTTTTGCCATCATTGGACAAGCCTACTTTAATATTCTGTTCTACAGCTTTTCCGCCAAAAGAAACAAACACTGCTGATTCGCCGTTTTTGCGAGCAATTACTGCTTTATTTGAAATTCCTAAACCTTCATGCTGTTCCAAAACAATGTTTACGTCGCATAGCAAACCGCTTACTATTCCTTTATCAGTAGGAATAACAGCTTTTATTTCAAAGGTTCTGGTCAATGGGTCTATATTTGGCGCTTTGTAAGTTATAGGCACTTTCGCTAATACATTCCCTGCATATTCAATATTAAGTTCTGTCGAATTGCTTAACGCATCGTAATAAACAGCGCTTAAACGGCAAACGATTTCTAAATCGTTTGTGCTTTCAATCTCTAACACAGGCATCCCTGGCATTGCATATTCGCCTTCATTCATTTTTTTTGCCACAATATAACCGCTGTATGGAGCAAAAACTTTTGAGTCAGCTAAATTCTTTTCTGCAATTTTTAGGGAAGCGGCAAGCTGTTGTGTCAGCGAATCAGCGGCTTTGGTCAATGCCTCGGCTTTTTCTACGTTTGCGATAGCTGCCTTATAGCTTACTTCCGTACCTTCAAAATTAGATCTGGAAATAGCTCCATTCTTGAATAAGCCTTTATCTCTGTTATAGTCTAATTCAACTTTGTTTTTGTTCGCTATTGCCACAGGAATATCGGATTTTGTGTAGTTTTCTACGGTTTTGCTGGTATCAACCAGTTTTTGAGCAGCTAGCACAGCGTTCTCTAAATTAGCTTTGTCTGTCTGAAAAAGCAAATCTCCCTTTTTTACGTAATCGCCTTCTTTAACTTTTAGGGAATCTATGATTCCGCCCATTCTTGCAGAGATAAATGCTTTATTAACTGGTTTAATGGTTCCCTGAACACGAATTTGTTTTTTGAACATATAAGGCGCAAGTTTTTCGACGACAACTTTTGTTGCTTTAACTGTGGTTTTTGCTGTTTCAGACTGTGTTTTGTTGTTTTTCTGCTCACTACAACCCGTAGTTAGCATAGTTGCCAATAATGTATATAAAAACGCTTTGCATTTTAAATTCATTGTTATCTCCGTTGAATTAGAAGAAAGAAATTAGATACAAAAGGATTGTTTTAACTCATAGCTAATTTATAACGAATGTTATAATTGCCTAAAATATAGATAAAAAAAGCTAAAGTCAACAAATTTATAACAAATGTTATAAATTATAGTAATCCAATACTATATAAAGCGTATTTGGTAACTTCTTTACAAAGCTGTTTATAATCAGACTTATCAACTTTCCTTGGCAAAAATCCTTTATCCAATATATCCATATTAGGAGCAATCAAAGCTACTGGAGCAGCGATACAGATTACCCAACTTTGAGCTTTTTTATCTATTCTTGATTTTGTAATTTTTTTATAAATTTCAAGCAAAGCAAATGCCCAAGAAGTTGATAAAGAGTTTTTTATATACTTTAAACCATTTTCGTTAAAAGCGCCTTTAAGTAAAAAGCGATTCATCCAAGGCGTTTCTAGGTCATTTTCATAAAAAATATTGTAAAATTCTTTTATTATTCTTGTTATTATCTTTTTCTGCCCATCTTTAGTTTTTAACAATTTTACATTATCTTTGACATAACTAATAAAATCTTTCTTTTCAAATCTTTCTAACGTCTTTTCCCAAACGGCATTAATTAAGCCATCTTTACCGCCAAAATGATAGCTTATTGAGTTTTCTTTAACGCCAGCTAGTTTGGTAATATCTCTAACTCCGACATTCTCTGTGCCCTGAATACTAAAAAGTTCTCCAGCGGCGTTAATCAATTTTTCTCTGGTTACTTCTGAAACTTTGTATATTTTTTCAGCCATAATTTATTCTTACAATTATTTTATACTTGTATTATTATATNNGACGTGAACTTATTAATTATTAGAATTACCTCATTTTGTTTATAATTGGGAGTTTTATTTAAAAAGGTTATAGTTGCCTAAAAAGTTAGGAAGGCAAGAGATAAAAAGCAATTTAATTTAGTTTAATCCTAATCTATAATTATACAAATTCCGATATTTAACTGATTTTTTATCAGCAATGAGGGATGTATTTTGAAAGAATACTTTATTACAAAAATTTTATATATTACTGTTTTGTTTTTATTGGTTTTTCAGACACCTATCTGGGCATGGGGAGTAAGCAAACCAGTTTGCGGACATTGCGACAGAGAAACTGGTCACGAAACTTGGTGCCCCTCTTATAAACCTCAAAAATCTACAAGCTTGGCAGACTATGTTCCAGTGCAGGCATTACCATATATTTCTTCCCCTTGCCCCATTTGCAAAGGCATTGATGGTCGTCATGAACCTAATTGCAATATAGGACAGGAAATAAAAAAATATAATTCTGCTTCAAAGAATTATGATAATGCAAATGACGTTTATACTCGAAAAATATGGGCTAACAACATGAAAGAATGTGTTGACACAATTAACAGATACTTGGCGGAAGAAAAATCAAAAGTTGCCGAAAAAGAAAGACAAATGAATGACCCTCTTTGGATAAGCAATGATGAGGGATGTAAAGAAGATAAACGCTCTATACTTTACTACTGTAAATTGGGTGGGTATCCGCCAAAATTTACGTATTCAACAGGAAAGTTTTCTGGTGGCTGCGATAAAAAAATAGAATTTAATATAAAAGGCTCGTGCATTGCATTAGGCAAAACGGCTCCTAATGGCTCTGAAGATTGGCACTTTTCGTCTAGTTACAAAGTCTTATCAGGCTCTTATGATAGCGTAAAGGCTGTTGATATGACTGACCAGCAATATTATTTGGCAAAATCTAAAGGGCAAAATACTTGGATTTTAGCTCCAACAGATGGTTCTAGAATACAACATTTAGCAAAAAATTTTGTGCCAGTTTGTAAAAGTGTGCCAATGCTAAAAGGCGATTTTACTGGTGAGAGAGGAACAAACAAAGATTTATGGTTTATTTGCGAAGAAAACAGCAATTATACCAGAGATTCTTTATATTTTTATAATCCTAAGAGTAATAAAAGAAGCGAAGGTTACGAATATATAGACAAATATGGTTTAGGTAGTGTTTTAACAAAATGTATGGTCAAAGTAAGAAGAAATGGGTATTATGGCATTGTCATTCCCTGCCCAGAATACAATTACAGAGATAAAGTTATTGTTCCGTTAAAATATGTATTGGTAAAAGAACGTTGGTCTGAAAACACAAAACTTCCATTTTATATTGTAAATCCCGATGGAAAAAGCAATCATTTTGGTGCTTATGACGGCAATGGCAAGCAAGTTCTTTCTTGTATTTACTCCAACGGCGAAGTGGAAAAAAGAATAGACCAGAAAAGATTTTAAAGATTAGATATAACATTGAAACTAGCATTTATTTACCAATAATTGTTCTTTCCAGAAATTTGAAATAAAGACATAACTTTTAATGGTTTTATATTGTGTAAAATGTTTGNNAATCTAATAAGAGTTACATAATAAGTTTTATGGAAATAAAGCAATTAGTATTTTTCCAAGCTATAGTTAAGTATAATTCATTCACAGAAGCTGCTGAAGCCTGTGGGATATCCCAGTCTGGAATTTCACAACAAATTCATTCCTTAGAAAAAGAATTAGGTATAAATCTGTTTGAACGGGATAATAAAAAATTTAAAATAACTGAAGCTGGCGAACATCTGTACAAAAAAAGCATAGTTTTACTCGAATATTTAGAAATAATGCAAAAAGAAGTTATAAAAATAGGGAAAAGAAAAGATATTCATCTTAAAATTGGCTATTTAAAAAACTATGGCGGATGCGAATTCTTTTCGACTCTAGAAAAATTTGCCAAAAAATATCCCGATGTTAAAATCAGTATTGTTAGCGGAACTCATGAAGAACTGTATCAAGCTTTAAAAATAGATAAAGTTGATTTAACTTTTATAGATAAACGACGTGAGGGCCCCACTGATTATGTTAATTTATTCATTAAAAATGTTAATACTTATATTGAAACGGTATCTTATAGCGAATTAAGTAACCTTAAATACATAGATATAAATGACTTAAAATCAAGTCCTTGTATTATTGTTTCATCAGAAAAACAAAGGGAACAGGAACAAGCTTATTATCACGATATTGTTGGCTTTAATGGAATATTTTCATTTACTGAAAGCGTGCATGAAGGTCGTATGTTGGTTGCAGCAAATCAAGGTATATTGCCTTTGGATATTAATAACATAAAAGATACTAAGAATAATTCTATAAAACATATTAAATTACTAAAAAACGGTATTCCAGTTACTAAAAATTACTATGTTTTTTGGAAAAAAGAAAATTCAGACTTTTACATTGAAGAATTTGCAAACATGCTAAAAAGCGAATTCAAATAAAATATTATTTGGTAGTATTTAATATTATCATTCCCGCTTATTATTTTTATTAGTATAAACGTTTTGACAATTGGAGTTGGTTAATATTAAATAATTTGCATGAGAGAAGCGAGCAAACAATCTAGAGTTAGTTCTAGAGTCTTACTTATTGTTCAAAATTATAAAAGTAGTAGTTTAGTAAAAAAGGATAAAATAAATGTTTTCAAAAAAGGCTGTATTATTATGTATTTTCGTTTCTTCACAAATGTTATTTCAGAAAGCTAATGCTCAAGAATTAGAAGAAAACTTAAATAAAGAACAAGTAGTTGAAAAAAAAGAAATTACAGAAAATAATAATGTTTATATTTTGCCAGAATTATCTATAGATGCGGAAAGAGCAACTTATCAAGCATTAATCAGCCGTCCGCAAGATGAAATAAGCAGTGAAAAAATGCAGGCTCTGCCCACTCATAATCCTGTAGCAATGATTAGATCGCAAAATTCATCTGTAACTTATGGTACAGGCTTAGCAGGCGCTACCGTCACCCCTAGATTAAGAGGTTTGCCGTCTAAATATGCTGCTGTAACCGTTGACGGTGTTCCTGTTAATACCCCATATTGGTGGAATTCACCTTTATCTGGTTTTCCTGTAAGCAAATTAAAAAAAATAACTGTCGCAAATACTGGCTCTTCAATGATTTATGGTCAAAATACAGTAGCTGGCGCAATCAACTTTGTTCTTCCAACAGGAAAAGATTATGAAGGTTTTACTTTAATTCAAGAGTTGGGTGGCAACGGAACCAGGCACCAAGAATATATGTATGGTTATTCTGAAGAAAAATCAGAGCAATTATTTGCTATTTTCAAAGATGAATATGATGGAAACAGGCATTTTGATGATGGTTCCGTAGACAATAACAGAAACGACAATACAATGATTTACTACAAAGGCGGCTTTGATTTTTCCCATAATTGGAGGTTTGAAACGACTTTAATGCATAATGACGGCAGCGTATCTTGTGGTGATTCATGGGGGGATTTTGAAAGATTTGACCCATGGAAAATGCATTTATACAGCTATAAATTTATAAAAACTTTCAATGATACGGATAATTTGTCTTTACGCTACAGCGATTATTTAGATTATTCCCGCGATGTTTATTACACTGACAGCTCTTTGAAAAACGTTGATACAACAAAAGCAAATAAGCAAACCGAAGTAAAGATGAAAACCTTAGAAGCTCTTTATAATTTTAAGGCAAATGATAAAAACTACATTAATATTGGAGTTCAAAATCAAAAAGCCAAAGATAGCCATTCTGATTTTTCCAAAGATTTTCAGAAAAAAGAATTTGACAATACGTCTTTCTTTGTTGCTGATTCAATCAGAGCTACCGACAAATTTAACATTCACCTAGTAGCACGTTCTGATGAAGACTATGAAGGGGAAAGAAATACTTCATATTCTTTAAATACAAATTATGACATAAATGATAAATATAGTGTGGGAATAGCTTATAGTCACACTTTCCAAATTCCTACGCTCCAAGATTTATATGCTGGCGGAAAAAGCAATACTTATGGTAATCCTAATCTTAAAAACGAAGAGTCTGACAGCTATGAATTAAGACTTGCATATAAAATAAACAATAAATGGGATATTAATATATCAGGTTATAAATATGAAATAGATAATATGATATCTACAAAAACTGCATCAGACCTTGGCTTGACAGGTCGTCAATGGTTCAGAGACAGAAACGGAAATCCTGTTGTTCTTGCAAATAATACAAAAGTAAAAACAAATATAAATGAAGCAGAAATATATGGATATGAATTAGGAATTAATGGTGAAATAAATGATAGATTTAACACTTGGTTCAGTTATACCAATTTTAAAAAGGCTGACGACAAATCTAATAACCAAAGATTGGATAGCACTCCAGACTATCGAGTAACATTAGGTCTAGGTTATAAATATAATAAAACTACTGCTTCAATTCTAATATCTCGCCAAGGTGAAACCAAATCTACGCCAGGATATAAAAAGCTAGATTCTTTCACTACTGCTGATTTTTATGTTAGAGAACAAATCAGAAGAGATTTTGCTTTATATTTGAAGGTAGCTAATATTGGTAATAATAAACATATAATTATGCAACAGTATGCTCCAAGCCGAAGCAGGCCAGATGCTTATTTCTATGAAGATGGGCGTATAATTTCCGTAGGTATGGAATTAAATTTTGATTAAAGAAATAATTCAGTGCTTATAAAGCACTGAATTATTTCTTTAATCATTTCAATGTATACACAAACTTTTTTTATTGTTATCTTTCACCTTTTACTATATTCTCGAAGGCTTCAACATACATGTTTAAAAAGCGGTTGATGTTTTCATCTTTATATATTTTTGCACGATATGTAGCTTTTACAGAAATATTGCTATTCTTTTCCACCCATAAGTCAATTTCTAATCTTGCTGTTGCATTGGTATCTTTTTTTTCTAAATCAATAGGTTCATATTTTAATTTTTGACCGAAAGTATTAAAATTAACATTGCCAACGAAATTTACCTCCATACAGTCTGTATTTTAAGCAGACTCATATTCTACAAAATAATCGTAGTCACTATTTTGTATTCCTTCATTGACCTGTTTTTTTACTTCTTCAATAAGTTCAGAATTGTTAGATATTTTATCAAAATGAACACCAACTGGTAGTGTCTTAATCATCAAACCAACATAATTAGCAGAGTTTTTTGTTGTTCTGTTGTCATATATCCAGTTGGTAAGAATATCTTTTTTACCAGAAAATTTGTTCAATGCAATTAGTCCAGCAATAATAGCAATTGTATTTCTGGAAATATTATATTTTTTTTCTACCTTTTCTATTTCACTAACATTTACAGAAAGTATTTTATTAAAATATCCCTTGGTTATATCACTAGTAACAAAATCTGGTTCAGGTATTGAATACCAGTTTATTCCAGAATAATTTTTATCGAAATATTCTTTGTTCTGCTGAATATTATTTTGATTTTTTTCAATATTAGCAAGCTCTAAAGGATAATAATCTTTTTCTATAGGTTCATCAAAATAGGCTTTTTCAATATCTCTAAGAATTATAGAAATGGTATTACCATCACCAATGACATGGTGTAAATCAATAAACAAATAATTATATTTTTCTGTTTCAAAAATAGAGCTTCTGAACAATGGTGATTTTAACATTTTAAAAGGTTTTATAAGCTCTTTTTTAACTTCCTGAAATTGTTCTTCACTAGTATTTATTATTTCGATATTATGGATTATTTTAGGTTTAAAAACAAAAACCAACTCGTTGTTTTTATTAAAAGTTATAATATAAGATAAGGCAGGGTGAGCTTTTATTACATGTTCAACTGCATTCTTGAGTTTCTCAGCATTAACTGATTTTTCATAACGGTGGCAGACAGAAAGGTTCCACATTGTGCCCTTTACTTTATAAAGCTGATAATCGAATAGTTTTACCTGCATTTGGTTTAATTTATGAGGAATTAAAAGTTCTTTTTCAATCTGATTATCTAAAGTTTCTTTTTGATTATTTTGTTGTTCACGAACAAAAGAAGCTAGTTTTTCAACACTTTTGTATTTAAAAACGTCTTTAGCGTTTAAATCAAAAGAATCTGCATTTATAACAACTTGCATAGTTGAAATAGAATCACCGCCAAGCTTGTAAAAATCATCTTTTATACTAATTGAGTTAGCTTCGACATTGAGAGCCTTTGCAAAAGATTCACATAATTTCTTTTCTATTTCATCACGTGGAGCTATGTATTCCTCTTTAAAATCACTAATTATTGGGTCTGGAAGAGCCATTCTGTTCATTTTTCCACTGCTAAGGACAGGAATTTTATCTATCTTCATATAGTAGGCAGGAATCATATATGAAGGCAGGTATTCTTGCATCTTTTTATTGATTATTTCTTCATTTAAATCGATATTTTCTTTGTAATAGAGACAGACATAAGAACGCCTTTTTTCCTGTATTCCTTTTGCTGCACACCACTCAACTTTGGTTATTCTCTTGAATGTTGCTTCTATTTCGGCTGGTTCGATGCGATTTCCATTAATTTTGATCATATCGTTAGAACGACCGTCAATTACAAAATTACCATCAGGTAAACGATGAGCCAAATCGCCTGTATGATAATATCCATTCACAAAAGTTTTATTAGTCTGTTCAGGAAGATTAATGTAGCCTCTTGTAAAAGGTGTTGCAACACATATTTCTCCGATAGAGCCATCTTCTATGTTTTTCCCATTTTCGTCTATGAATAAATATGGAATACCTAAATCAATCTTGCCTATTGGACAAATATCATATTTTTTATCTATAACAAATCTAGAAACAAATCCTGGAACTTCTGACATACCGTAATTATTAATAATTGTCACTCCGTCCATATAAATGCCATTTGCTGGTTCTGAAGCAGTCAAGACTATTTCCATGCTATCTTTGATTTTATCACCAAGAGCTCTGATATAAGACGGAGGAATATAACCTGTTTTAATTTGATTATTTTTATAAAATTCAAGCAATTTAACTGGATTTTTTACTAACGAATAAGGCAAAATAATCATACGGTTTAGTTTATAAATTTGAACAACCATTCCAACTACATTTGCTATAAAGTTAAGAGGAGCAATCATTCCGCAGTTTAAAACAGGTTTATATAGATCCTTTTCTGACCAACCAACTGCATATACCATATGCTTTAAACCGCCATATTCATGTAATACACCTTTTGGATTACCTGTTGAACCAGATGTATAAACAGCAAAAGCTGCATCATGGACGTCGGTTTTCACATAACCCAGTTCTGGCCTCATATCTAATATTTCTTCCCAAACATCGTTATCTATTGTTAGTTTGCAAGAACAGTCTTTTCGTATGAACTCTATTCTTTCAGGAGCTAATGTATCTTCTGTAACAACGAATGCTGCTCCAGCTTTCCAAACACCTATCATAGAAATAAATATTGTAGCTCCTCTAGGTAAGTTGATTAGAACAAAATCTTCTTTGCCTATTCCTTTGCTTTTTAAAAAAGCATAAACTTTTCCAGATATTTCTTCACATTCTTTTATAGTAAAATTAATATTGTGAGCCACATCAACAAATAAAATTTCGTCAGGTCTTTTGTTTAACTGCTTTTGCCAAATTTCAAAAAAATAAGGTATTTTGTTTAATTCGTCTAGATACATGTTTGCCTCTGTCTTTTTTAGGTTATATTTATTAAAAATAACAGTTTTTTTATTTAAAAACAATATTATCTTTTCTGTCAACTAGGACAAACGCAAACTTTTTATTTTAATAATGATGCTTTTCATTTACCACAACACCTTTTGATTTTAATATATCTTCTAAATCTTGAAGGGTACATTGGTAGCTACTTAAATGTAATAAATGAAATACAGCCTAATAAATCATACTTTTCGAACAATTCAGAACAGTATTTAGAGTCTAAATGCCATTTTATTTGAGCTTCTCTAAATAGCCAACATTGCATATCTGCTATATTTTTTTGTTCTTGTGTCATTGTCTTTTTTCCTGATAATCTTAATTATAGCAAATAGTAATATTTTTATAAAGATAAACCAGTAAAAATAAAAGAATTAAAGTTTAAGTATAAAGAAAATCATCTTTCCCAAGCTAAACTTAGGAAAGATTTATGCGTATTTTATTCATTATTTCTTTATAATCGCAATTAATTCAGCAAGCAGGGAATTAAATTCTTCTTTTATTTCAGTAGAAACAGCATTTTCTGTTGAATTAAGATAGTTTAATTCATTCAAAATAGTTCTGTTGAACGGGTCACTTGGATTTTGCTTTGCTCTATTAACAAGGATTTTCAATGCTTGTATATTTCCATTTTTAAGTGCTAATTTGAGTCTGTTCACACTAATAAACTATCTATAATCATTATAAAATACAAAAAACTTCCGAAAACAACATCTAACTTGTCATAGCACGTAAACACTTTTCGGAAACGTTTGAATCTAAGGAAATAACGTTCAATTTCATTTCTTTGTTTATATTTTTTCATTATCATATTTCCATGGTTTTCTTGTATTCTGTTTAGGCGGAACAACAGGTATAAATCTCTTTTCTACAGCTTTAGTTCTGACATTTTTTCCACCGTATGCTCTGTCTATTAAAACATATTTTTGTTCTGGACTCTTTTTTGTCATTTCAAGCAATACTATTGCCGATGGTGAATCGTGTCTGTTTTCTTCTGTGAGTATGAAATTGACAGGCGATCTGTCAGATGCGGTAACCATATGAATTTTCGTGGTGAGTCCTCCTCTAGAGCGACCGATCGACTGTTTTCCACTTTTTTTAAAGCCCCTGTCCCGTTTGGATGCACTCTTACGCTTGTACTATCAATACATATTGCCTCCATTTTTATTCTTATAATATTTTCAAGCTGAAGTGCTTCAAAGACTCTTTTGAGGACCCCATTTTTGCTCCATCGGTTCATTCTCACATAAATTGTGTGCCAATTTCCGTATTCTTTAGGTAATGAACGCCATTTGCAACCATTTTCTGCTACATATAGTATAGCATTAATCAATTGCAAATTATGCATACTGACATTGCCTCGTTGAGTAGGTAAATATTTTTTTATTCTATTATATTGCTCTATAGTTATTTTCATATACTTATTATATGATAAATAGAAGCAATATGTTAATTAGTGTGAACAGACTCTAGTTATCTTTTAATAGATAAAATGAAGATGTAACGAAATAGTTTTTAGCAATATTTAGAAATATTCTCTTGATTTCATCGGTTGGCAGTTCATATTTTTCTAAACTATCGACAATAAAAGCAATAAAGCCTGATGAGGCAAATCTGCAATAAAGTCTATATTCAGCAGAGTCAGCATTTTTTGATATTTTTAAAGAATTTTTTATAAAAGATTCATAAATACTGTCTGATAATTTTTTATAAATAGTATCACGATTACTTTTTAAAAATACCATCAGTATATTTCTCTCTTTTTCGACAGCATTAATTACTTTTTCGCAATACTCTAACACTAATTTATTGTTTAGTTCTTGAATTTTGTTAGCGCGAAGAATGCAATTTTTATCAATTCTATCCAATATTTCGTTGATAATCGAATCAAATAAATCATTTTTATCTGCATAGTGAGCATAAAAGGCGTTTCTGCTACATAATGCATATTTGCATATTTCAGAAACGGAAATATCAGAATATTGTTTTTTTCAAGTAATTTTATAAATTCAGATTTAATTAAATATTCAGTTTTGGTAAATCTTAGGTCAANNATTAAATTGTAATTTAACTAACAAAATGATATTTGTTGTAAATTGACATAAATAAATTACATCTGTTATTTTATTTAGCTATAAAGAATTTATAAGTCAAGGAGTTTAAAGTGGAAATTAAAGCGGTTAAATTTAGAAAAAATGGTTTTATGAAACAACCTTTTGCTTTTGGTGGCGAAGATGGAATGGAAAAATTCGATGCTTCAGTATACTATCGTTCATGTCTTCAAAACTATCTAATAGATACTGGCAAAGAAGTTATTTTAGTTGATACAGGTTTGCCAGAAAATTTCCCAGAAGAAGCTCCAGATGAAAAAACTTCAATTTATTTGGGCGAAAAAATATGTGATTATTTGCAGGCTTTTGAGGAACTAGGTTATAAAAAAGAACAGGTTACAAAAATCTTTATTACTCACAAACATGCAGACCATACAGGAGCTTTGAAGCATTTTCCAAACGCAAAAATATATGTTGGCGAGGAAGATGCAGCAGCAGATGAATACAAAGGCTTAACAAATGTAATTCCTGTTAAATTTGAAGATGGCGCATATTATAATTTCCCTGAAACCATGAATGTTGGTGACGGAATTCATTATATAAAGGCAAAAGGCCATACAAACGGCAACGCTATAGTAATTGTTGAAAATGATGGGCTTTTCTATATGCTTCATGGTGATGTTACTTACACAGATGAAGCTTTGTATGCTAATAAGCTGTCAGTCGTTTTTGAAGATATAGAAGCCGCAAGGGAAACTTTAAACCGAGTGCGTGAATTTATAACAAAGCATCCTACTGTTTATCTATCAACTCATACTCCATTAGGCTATGAAAACCTTGAAGCAAAAAAAGTTGTTGATTTGAATAATCCTCCAGAAAGTCTACCTGTGGGCGAAATAGTGTTTAAAACCAAGAGCGGAAAATATGTCTGCTCTGTTTGCGGATATGTTTATGACCCTGCTGTAGGCGATCCAAGCAACGGTATTCCTGCTGGCACAAAATTTGAAGACTTGCCCGCAGATTGGAAATGCCCAAGATGCAAACAGCCAAAAACTAAGTTTAACGCTGCGTAAAATTAGTAATAAGACAATAAAATATTAAATAATTCTATATTGCGAGCCTCTTACAGAAGCTCGCAGTTATAAGCATCAATTGATTTCCACACAGATTAAGAGAAAATAATGGAAGAAAATTTAATACAACCACAATCAGAAACAGACAATTGGAGTGCGGACATAAAATATTGAATTTTCATTATTTAACTTGTAAACTTAAATAATCATCATATTAAGGGGAAAATATGGATATTTACGGAAAGACTAAAGGAACCGAACTAGAAAAAATGGTTGAGCAGATGGCCATTGGTGAAGCTAAAGGAGCAATGGCATATTATTCCTTAGCTAGAATTGCTAAATCATTTGGATTAGATGATGTTGAAAAGCAATTTATTGAAATTGGCAATCAAGAAGCTAATCATGCTGGTTTTTACGCCACTCTTAATGGAAAATATCCGAATGATAAAGATGCTTTCTGGAACTTAGTAAAAGGGCTTTCTAAAGCTGAAGAAAAGGGCGATGCAAGTTTAAGTCAGTTTGCTCAGAAATTCCAGGAAATGGGAATGAGTGAAGTAGCTGAAACTGTTAAAGAATTTGCAGAACAAGAAAAACAGCACGGAATCATCACTCAGAATTTAGTTGATAAATATGCTGCAAAAGAAAAAGATAGCAATAAGCCCGTTTATGTCTGTTCTGTATGCGGTTATGAACATGAAGGCGATATAGCAGACGAACCAGATGATTATAAATGCCCACTTTGCGGAATGGGTAAAGAAGTATTTCAATTAAAGCAGTAAAAAAATGAAAAGAAGAGATTTTATTAAAAGTGTAGTTACTTTAGCTTCGTTAGCTCCAATAGCTTCAAATAAAGCTATTGCTGGTTTATCTGAAGAAAATAATAATTCTGAAAGGAAAAATAAAATGAAAGTTATCGTTTTAAACGGAAGTCCCAGAACAAATTTCAATACTGCTCAATTATTGAAGCAAGCTCAAAAAGGCGCTGAATCAGTTGGAGCAGAAGTAGAATATTATGATCTGGTAAAAATCAATTATAAAGGCTGTATGAGCTGTTTTGCATGCAAATTAAAAGGTTCAAAAACTAATGGATTATGTGCTATCAGAGATGATTTAAGACCTATACTTGAAAAAGTTCTTCAAGCTGATGCTGTAATAATTGGTACACCAGTTTATTTTTCTTATGCTACAGGAATGTTCAGAAATCTTATAGAAAGAATGTTGTTTGCTCCTTTGAGATACATGAAAGATGAAAAAAACTGTTTGAAAAGAAAGATTCCTGTTGGGCTTATTTACACAATGAATTGCCCTGAAAATCTGGCACAGCAGATTGGTTATGATAAAACTCTAGGCTCAGATGAAAATGCTTTTAAAAGAGTATTTGGTCACTGCGAAGTTTTAAATTCTTATGACACTTACCAGTTCACTAATTATTCTAAATATGATTGCGATATGTTTGACGAAGCTCATAAAAGGCAAGTTCACGAAACACAGTTCCCTAAAGACTTAGAAAAAGCTTTTGATTTAGGGAAAAGGCTAGCAACATTAAATCTAGCTTTGACTAAGATTCACCCCGATAAAGAATAATTACAATAAGTACGCTGGATTTAAGGTTTTATTGGTTTAGGGTGTGGTTTGTAGTTGTGTCTGGAAGACACAACATTATTAACCTTGGGTTTCGAAGACACCCAAGGATTAGATGATATATACTCTTTCGCCTGGAAGGCGATACATAAAAACTAAAGCTCTGTATAAATCGAAGTGTAACTACTAAGAGATTCTACTTTTTTGAAACATGGTTGAATTTCCTAGAGATTCTGCTTAGATATGCTTCCTCATATATTCGATAGTTTTGTAAATAGTTACCCCATGGAAAATTTTATCAAGGTTTCTAGCAAAATCAAGATGATAGCGGTTTTGTAGCATTTCTAGTTTTTGTTCAATAATATCTTCTTTATTATTGTTTTTTTCTTCCCAAAAAGGATCGAAAGTAAGTTGCCTAGTAAACTTACTAGAAAGATTATAAACGCTGACACCGATTAAACGAATAGGTTGTTTTTCTACCTTTCTTAACATACTTTCTGCTATTTGATAAATCTGACTTGGGGAATCACAGTAACTAATGGCTTGAGATCGTGTAATTGTTTTCATATCTGAATAGGTTATTTTTAAAGAAACACCGTTACCATATAGACCAACTCTCTTTGCACGGTAAAAAACACAGAGCGATAGAAGGAAAAGAACATCATCCAACAGAATATCGTTTAATACATCTTTTTGGAATGTGATTTCTCTACCAATAGACTTCGCGTCTTCAGCTCGATAAGTTACAACTTTTCGGTTATCTATTCCATAAGCAATCTGAGTAATCCATTGACCTTGCTTGCCAAGCAGTTTTATAACTTCATCTTGCCTATCTCTAATATCTCTAACAGTATGAATGCCAATTGATTTAAGTTTTTCTTCGGTTTTTTCCCCAACAGTGTATATGACTCGAACATCACGGTCTATTATTAGGTTTACAAAATCATCAGGGGTTTGGATTTCAAAATAACCGTTGGGCTTCTTCTCTTCGCTTGCTGTTTTTGCAGCAGTTTTGGAATAAGCAACCCCAATTGAGCAGATAAGCCCTAATTCATCTTTTGTTCGTTGCTTTATAATTTTTGCGATTTCTCTTGCCCCATCAAAATCTTTGGCTTGTTCTGTAACATCTAAATATGCTTCGTCTAGTGCAATATATTCAGCTTCAGAAGCATAGGTCTTCCAAATTTCATGTAATTTACTGGATACAGCTTTGTATTTATCAAAATTTGGGTGTACATAAATTCCTTTTGGGCAAAGGCGATAAGCTTCTTTTATATTCATCGCTGAATGTACACCATATTTTCTAGCTTCATAACTGCATGTAGCAACAACCCCTCGCTCATTTGGGTAAGCTCCTATTATCAGGGGCTTTCCTCGTAAAGATGGGTTATCACGCATTTCTACAGAAGCATAGAAAGCATCCATATCAACATGAATAATTATCTGGTTCATTATATTATCTAAATGCCGCTTAAAAATTATCTTTGTTTTTCCAATAAAAGCATATAATTTTGCGAAAGTTTTATCAAACAAAAGTTTTTTATTATGGTTGTTTTAGATAGTCTCTGACATTTATAATTATTATGGCTAAAATGGAATTAACTCCAAATTAGCTAGGATTATTCTGAGATGTATTTAAAAAGGCACATAGAACTGAAAAATAAAAATAGTTTATCCGTTCCTCTCATAGTAAAACAATATCTTGAAAAAACTGTAATAAAAGCAAAATATGTTTTCGTAATTGCTACTTATGGCTTTACTTCAGGTGGTTCATTGCATGAAATGCATAAAATTCTAGATAAAAATGGGAACCATGCTGATTATTATGAAAGCCTTCTTATAGTTGATAATTTCTTACCATTTTTTGATATAAATCAGCAGATTAATTCAATAAAAGATAAAAATATCGAAAATAGGCTCAATTTGATTGTNNGGCGGCAATATTATAATTAATCGTATTTTACGTTTTATTCCCAAATTGTTTCATATATCTGATGATTGCATTGGTTGCGGTATTTGCAAAAATGTTTGCCCTGTTTCAAATATTATTCAGGAAAAAAGCAATAAACCTCAGTATTTAAATAAATGTGTTGGTTGTCTATCCTGCATACACAATTGTCCGAAAAATGCTATAAATATGAAATTTCAAAAGAGCAGAAAACGTTTTAGAAATGAAGGAACCACTGTAAAAGAGNNAGATAGACAAATTATTATATCCCATCGAGCCAATATAAAAACAATTAAAGCTTTCTATTTTCCAAGATATTTTCTTTTTGTTAAACAAAGCTCTGTTATGAAATCTTTATCTAATTGTGTCTTTTTATAATCTTTTTTAAAGATTAAAACATCTTTATAGCTTTTATGATTGTCAGCGCAATCCATTTGAACTAAATTAAATCTTTTTAATACTTTGTCTGGAAGAGGAGAAACCCACATATAGGTTTCCAGATTTTCAGATAAAAGTTCAAACTGACTCCCTCTCTCAAAAACAAAGATTCGTCTTTCGACATCTTCTGGCAATTCTTCCTTTTTAACGAAAGAAAGGGGCAAAGAAGGAACATAAGGGTCGGCATGAGCTATTTCTGTAAATGGTTTTAAATCTGAAAAATGTATAGATTTTTTTGATGCCAATTTGCTATTTGCACTAGTCACCAGAAGGTAATGAAACTCGGTTATAAGCTCATAGTCTAATCCCTTTTCCTCCAGTTTATCTTTAAAATAGCTGTCATAATTAGAAGAGTATCTTATTATTCCTAGTTTATAATCAGCAGTTAGAATATTTTTTATTGCACGCAAAGAATTTGTTTCTTTATAGAAAATTTCACAGGGCTTTTTTGATAAGGATTTCGAAAAGTTAGTAAAAGCTTCTGAAATATAACTAGCACGAGGCACAGAAATAGAGAAACTCTGTTTAGCTACAGCATTTTTTTTGAAAATATTTTCAACATACTCTATTTCAGAAAGTATTTTCCTTGCATAGACGATTAATTCTTCACCAGCAGGAGTTAAAATCATTCCTTTTGACGTTCTGTCAAAAATAGCTATTCCTAAATCAGATTCAAGTTCTTTTATGGAACGACTTAAATTTGGTTGTGCCATAAGGAGGTTTTCTGCTGCTTTGTTTATGGAACCCGTGTTTGCTATTTCTACTGCATATTTTAAGTGTATAATATTCATTGACTGTTTTAATTAGCTTTAAATAATAGAGAATTAATTACTTAAAGATTAGCACAGTATGATTAAAATGTAAATTAAGATTATAATAACAATTCTAGGCAAACAATACTTTCAAGGTTGATGCAAATAATTCTTAATGATATTAAAAAAGTAAAATTACTGCAATTAGCAAAAATGCTGTTAGCTAATGGTTTTTCAAAAGAACAGATTTTTAAGCAAACAGGAATTAAGTTATAATCTAAGGCTTAAATTGTAGTTGGTTTTTGTTGTTGTATTAGAATAGTGTTTGGAAATTTTATTAAAATCAATCCTATATTATTCATATAAAATAATGTGAAAATAAGTTCAAAAATCACACTAAAAGATACGAATATTTTAACAAATATCACGCTAAATCATATGAATAGTTTGTAAAAAATAATCTTGTTTTATAAAAAATAACCTTGTTTTATAAGAAATTTATCTTTTTTTGAAAATAATGATTTCTGGCTCTGATCCGTTACAGCCGTATTCGCAAACAAGTAGAAAATGACTGTCAGCAACTAGACCGTAGCAACGCTTTCCATCTTGCTTTTCAAGCTGATAACCTAGATAAATATTTTTATCGTTTAGCAGTTTTACTCTTTGCCCACTTGGTAGACTATATTCTAAATTAACAAAGGAACCACATAACTGACATAATTCTGTTACCTTCGGCATATCAGGAATTCCAAGAGCATTAAATTCTTTAATCAACTCAGCTTTATAATCATCAAAATATTTTTTCCCGCCAACCTTAAAACATTCTGCTGCAACACAATTTCCGCCCCATGGATGCCCATTTGTTTCTGCGCACCCTTTACAGCTATCTTTTCTGCTGCATCTACTGCAATCTATTCCACATATAGTTTTCATAATTCTTCCCCCCAAAAACTACTATATATTTAACCAAATAATTCTTCTATTGTTATTGGTATAATTTGTTTCTCTGCACAATTTTTCTCAATCCAAGGAGAAAAACCACTAGAAGAAAAGAGAAGGAACTGAACGACTTTATATTTTTCGTGTAGAAGGTCTTTTCGTTCTAACAAAGAATCAAAAATAGTCTTATCAATTTTTTCATTTCGGAATTTGCATTCACCAATTACTGCTTTTTTCTTATGCTTATCAAGACCAACAACGTCAATATCAGTTTCTTCTTGTTTTGAGGGATTAGTTCCCCACCATGTTCCAACTCTTGTAACCATACAAGCAAAATCTCCCATTATTCCTGCAGAAAGGGTATATTGGCGGCAAATCTTCTCAAAAACACTTCCCATATAATCTGAAATTAGTGGCTTCACATTATGTTCATAATATATATGGCCTTTTCCTATTTCTATTGCACCAATTGCGTCAGGAATAAAACGATACCAAAATCGAAGCATTTCATCGGCTAAGATATACTTGGTTTTCTTTTTATTGCTTTCTTCAGTAATTGCTTGAAGTTTCATTGCGATACCAGTTTCACAAAGATTCTTCATAGCATGAACTATATTTTGGGTAGGAATTCCTACTTTGTCGGCAATTTCATGAATCTGGCTGGCACCGCTAGCTACCGTTTCAATAATACGAGAGTATAAATCAACATCTCGAAATTCTTGAGTCAATAGATTGTCGGCTTCTTCATAAAGATAACCAGTCTTGTTAAAATAAAGGGATATTATATTTTCATCCAAACTTTTGTTCTCATCTAAAAGATCAACATATTTTGCTACACCACCTGTAATTCCATAAGCTATTGCTTTCTCTTTTGCTGACCAATTTGGAACAAATTTCGCTGTTTGAAAGTAATCAAAAGCCTCTAGACCAATTTGCATAGTTCGTCTGCCAAAAACTGGACTTTTTTCGCTAAGAATCTCATCTTCCATAAAACTAACAGAAGAACCGCAAAGAATAAGAAACATTTTTCCAAATTGCCACTTCTCATCTATCCACTTCTGAAGAATAGAAATCAGACTTTCTTCGCGTCGAGCAAAATATGGAAGTTCATCAATTATCACAACTAGTCTCTGGTTATGACTCTGTTTGTTAAGGAAATCAAAAATGCTTTCTATATTTTTGAATTCTGTTCCAGACAACCTCGGCTCAAGTTGCTCTAAAACAGCTTGACCAAGCAGTTCAATATTTCGAGTAGAGGTTGTTTTTATAGCAGTATAATATACGCAGCGTTTTCCCTTACTAAACTGTCTTAATAACGTTGTTTTACCTATTCTTCGTCTTCCATAAACGACAGCCATTTGGAAGTTATTTTTTTGCCAAGCATTTTCTAATGCTTTTAATTCATCTTCTCGCCCAATAAACCTTTTCATAAAGGGACTCCGAATAATAAAACAATACTTTGTTAAACTTAACTTTTATAAAAATTATAAAAACAGAATATATTTTTGTCAATGCTATGAATTTAATAAATACCACATATCTATGAAATATTNNGATTAGGAAGGTGTATTTTTATGGCAAAGGTAACGGAAAGAAAGCTTGTTTCGTTTGACTGGGCGGTAAAGAAGCTGCTTAGAAGCAAAGCTAATTTTGAAGTTCTTGAAGGGTTCCTTTCAGAACTGCTTTTTGACGACATAAAAATACTCGAAGTTCTAGAAAGCGAAAGCAATAAAGACAACGAAGAAGACAAATACAACAGAGTCGATATCAAAGTTAAAAATGCCAAAGGCGAGCTACTTATTATAGAAGTTCAGACGAACAATGAACGAGATTTCTTCCATAGAATACTTTATGCAACTTCAAAGGTAATTTGTGAACATTTAGACGAAGGACAACCTTATAGCAAGGTCGCAAAAGTTATTTCTGTGAATATTCTTTATTTTGACCTCGGTGAAGGCAGCGATTATATTTATAAAGGCAAAACAGTGTTCAACTCTTTCCACGACAAGGGAATACTAAAACTCAATCAGGATCAGCAGGAAACTTTCAAAAAAGAATATCCATCTGAGATTTTCCCTGAATATTACATAATCAAGGTCAATAATTTCAATGACGTAGCTAAGAGCACTCTGGACGAATGGATATACCTGTTCAAGAATTCAGCGATCAAATCTGATTTCAAAGCCAAAGGCATCAAGAAGGCGGGCAAAGTGCTTGATAAGATGAATATGACACAAGAAGAACGTCTGGCTTACGATAATTACATATATCATAAAAGAGCTGCTCTAGGTGATTTTAGAACTGCCGTAGAAGATGGTGTAAAAAAGCGAACTAAAGAAATAGAAGACAAACTTCAAGAAAAAGATAGTCAGCTCCAAGAAAAAGATAGCCAGCTTCAAAAAAAAGATAGTCAGCTTCAAGAAAAAGATAAAGAACTTCAAGAAAAAGATAATAAATTACAGCAGTTAGCAAAAATGCTGTTAGCTAATGGTGTTTCAAAAGAGCAGATTTTTAAGCAAACAGGAATTAAGTTATAATTTAAGGTTTACATTGTAGTTGGTTTTTTATTGTATTTGGGGGGTATGGTTGGATTAGCAAGAAGGAAAAGTGCCCCAAGTTTTGAGGCACTTTTTAACGAATGGATTTATATTACTTCACTTACCGACTAATATGGAAACAGCATCGGAAATACTCTTTTCTATTGCTTCTTTTCCGTATTCGTCTACTTGTTTCTTATTCTTTTCTCCATGAGTAAGGCAGCCAGCACCGCCAATACAGCCGTCTACGCAAGCCATACCTTCAATGAAATTAGCGTTAAGAACGTTTTTACTCTTCTTGAATAGAGCCATTTTACATTCTTCAATTCCATTGCAGACGCAGGGTTTTAATTCAAAATCTGTTAAATTTTGTTCCTTTAAAGCTTCACTTACAGCATCAGATAAGCCACCGCTTCGAGCAAATATTCTACCAAAATAAGAAGCATTATCTAAGACATCTTCTTCTAAGCTTGGTAAATCAATTTCTTTGCTGTCAAACAAAGCCTGAAGTTCTTCAAAAGTTAATACTGCATCTACATATTTTTTAACTGTATCTAGTTTTATTTCTGCTTTTTTCGCAGTGCACGGCCCTATGAAAACAACTTTAGCGTTTTTATCAGCAGTTTCTTTGATATATTTTGCTATTGCAGCCATTGGAGAAAGGTTGTGAGAAATATGAGGAATCAATTCTGGGAAAGCAGATTTTACATAAGCTACGAAAGCAGGACAGCAGGAACTAGTTAAAAAGCCTTTTTCCGTTAATTCTTTTGATTCGCTCTGAGCAACCATATCTGCACCTAAAGCAGCTTCAATAACAGTGAAAAAGCCCAATTTTTTAAGTCCTGTTACTACCTGACCTAATTTTGCGTAAGTAAACTGACTGGAAATTGATGGAGCAACAACCGCATAAACTTTATATTTAGTATTATCCTGACTTTTCTTAATTAAATCGATAACATTAATAATGAACGACTTGTCCATGATTGCTCCAAATGGGCATTGATAAACACAAGCGCCACAGGAAATACATTTTTCATTATCGATTTTAGCGGCATTATTTTCGTTAATTGAAATAGCTTTAATCTTACAAGCGTTCTGGCAGGGTCTCTTGCGGTTTACGATTGCGGTAAAGGGGCAAACTTTTGAACACATACCACATTCAACGCATTTACTTTTATCTATATGAGCTACATGATTGTGATCGAAGGAAATAGCTCCACGTTTGCAAGCCTGTTCGCAGCGATGAGCCAAACAACCTCTGCAAGAAGAAGTTACTTCGTAACCTGCTGCAGGGCATTCATCACAAGCAATTTCCAAGACTTCGATAATATTGGGATTGTTCTTGTCACCACCCATAGCTACTTTTACACGTTCTGCAAGAATAGCTCTTTCCTTATAGACACAACAGCGCATTGTTGGCTCTTTGCCAGGAACAATCATTTTTGGAATATCAATTAAATTTTCCCAAAGGGTATCTTTCCAAGCCTGTGAAGCGACTTCTTTCAATACTTTATATTTTAAAACCTGTACTTTGGTATCAAATTTAATCATTTTTTTCTCCGTTAAAAATAACTGACTTTTATTCTTTTACCCATGCTCTTTAAAGCCTTAGATAATTCTTCCACAAGATTCATTTTAATACTGAAATTAATTGGAAGTTCTGGGTTTTGATGAGCTGGATTAATTGCTCGTCCAACATAAAAGTTAATATCCGTTGCTTCTTCAAAAAGAAGACGGCATATCATTGAAGCTCCATCACGCTTGAAATTCCATTCTTCATAAAAATTATTTTCATCGAGATAATCTCTCGCGTATTCAATAACTTTATTTACGGTAATAACTCCTTCGGTTACCAAATCAACGCCTTCTATTTCAGCAGTTGGTGGAACATCTAAACGCTCGAAGTTTAGAGAAGTTTTTATAGGTTTTCCAAGCCATTTAGAAGCTATTGAAGAGGTTGTACCACCGCAAATAATATGTTTGCCTTTTTTGGAAAAGAACAAACTCATCATTCTATCGCAATCATCTCGATTTCGAGGCGGTCCAAACAGAATATTCATGGGAACTCTTTTTCTTATCTTAACCACACAAGCGGTAGTATCGTCACCTGGTTTATAGCCATAGAGTTTATTACACTCATCAACAAGCATTGTGGAAAGATTCTTAGCAGTATAATCTGCCGCAGAGATTGTTTCCATAAAATTGGCAATATCTTCTCGTTTCCAACCAAAATTGAAAACCTTACCAATACCAGCATGAGGACAACCATCGCTCATTAAAACAAAGATATCATTTTCTTTTAAATTAATGGTAGATTTATAAATCTTTTTCCCACCAATATTCATTTCTACAGTAGGATAGTCAGTAGTTTTATAATCTCTGATGAAAATTATATGCGGATTATCATACTGTATTAGTTCCGCCACAGAATTATTTATCAAATGAAGTATCGAGAAAGTGGAATAAGCAAGACCTCTGACAGAGCATACAGGAAGTGTTGCTGCTATAGTTGAGACGCATTCTTCTACAGAAAGTCCTGAAGCCATCATTGTTGATATTATCTTAGAAGTTAATGTCGATAAAATACTGGCTTTTACACCACTTCCAAGACCATCAGCCAAAACTATTACAGAGGAATTTTCATTTTGTTCCACTACATCAACGTGATCTCCGCAGAGTTCTTCGCCATAATGATTTATACTTTTATATCCGATGTCTGAGCAAAGATCATTCATTTGTAATAGATTCCTTTAGTTTTGTTAAGGCTATTTTTGTTTCTGCTGCAGTTTCTCCAAGTAAAGAAGCGATTTCCTGAACAATTCGCATTTGTTTTTCAACGACTTTGTCAGCTACTTCAATAGTCTGACTGCTTATTGTTTCTTTTCTTTGGCGTTCCTTTTCTTCTGCTGAAACATCACGCATTATGCAAATCAGCATTTTGCTTTCAATATCAGGAATAATCGTCTGTTCAACATGACGATTATATTCAGCTAGATAAACTCGTTTGCCATAAATACCTGAATTTGTAGACTGGACTTTTATGAAAGGTGCAGGATCTAATATTCTTACAACCTGGTCACCAAGCACATCTGAAGCAGAATAAATATTCAACATTTGCAAAGCAGCTTTATTTATCTGTTGAACTTCTAGTTCACTATTCAGAACAATTAAACCGTTAGGTGTGTTCTTGACTATTGAATCAGAGAAGTTTTCTGCTTTTTCCTTCAAGAAAGGCAAACACATAGAAATATCTGCCTTGCCTTGGAAAATAGCTATAGCTTTTTCTCTGCATGTATTATAACCACAAGATCCACAGTTCAATTCGTGCTCTGGCTTGGTTTTGCCCATATTTTTAAGAATAAGTTTAATATCATATTCAGTGGGCATTGGCAAATCGCTAGAGAAAGGTTCAAATACTTTATGCATTAATATTGAATCAGGCTGTGCAACATCAAAGTCTTTATTGCCTGCATATTTAGAAACAGACATATAGTCTTTGACAGGGCTGCGATGGAATTTTTCCATTACAGGACCGCCTACACAACTGCCTACACAAGCAGACATTTCTATAAAGCACTTATGAATCTTGCCGTTTTGAATATCTTTCAAGGCAGATTTACAATTTTCTACCCCATCAATAGCAAGATAAGAATAACCAGGTTCATCCAAAGCCATTGTCTTTAAGATTCCGCCTGTTGTTGGGAAAAATCTTGCTCTGCTGTCGTCAAGATAATCATCTTCTTCGCGTTCAAGAGTGATATTTTCTTTTTCAAGCCATTTAGTTAATTCTTCATAAGTTAACACAGCGTCAACAATGCCTTCATAAAAACTTGCTTCATCTTTCTTTGCTACGCATGGCCCTATAAATACTGTTTTAGCATTTGGAAAACGGCGTTTTATATCAGAACAATGAGCAAGCATTGGCGATTGAATAGGAGCCAACATATGAAGCTGTTCCGGAAAATACTTCTGAATAAGAAGATTTATAGAATGGCAGCATGAAGATATGATTACATCGTGAGATTGATCGGCTACCAGTTTTTCATATTCCCTTTTTACATAAGTTGCACCTATAGCTGTTTCTTCAACATCAGTGAAACCCAATTTTTTCAATGCTTTTTTTATAGAATTTAAACCTATTCCATCGTAGTTTGCAATAAATGATGGAGCGATACTTACATAAACAGGCGTTCCCGACTGAATAAGAACTCTTGCTTTTTCGGTATCATCAACAATCTGTTTGGCATTTTGTGGGCAAACGACAAAGCATTGCCCACAATAGATACATTCATTACCGATAATATGTGCTTGATTCCCAGAAAATCTAATAGATTTAACAGGACAGTGACGGATACATTTATAACAATTTTTACAATTTGATTTTTTTAAAGTTAGACAGCTAGACACGATTAATTCTTACCTTTTTTATTGTTGACAGCAGGAACGATTGTGTCATTCCAGAAATCCCTGAACTTTTCAGGTGTAATGCCAGTATAAACTTTTTCATCTACACTAATAGTTACACCTTCTCGATTGCATTTTCCAGTACAAAAGCTTCCAGAAAGAACTATTTCTTTTTCTAGTCCGTCTTCCTTCATTTTGTTCTGCATCATTTCAACTATCTGTGGTGCACCTTTTAGATGACAAGAACTACCTACACATATTTCGATATATACCATGACTTAAATTTTTCCTTCTATTTCTTTTTCGAAAAATTCTTTTACGTTTTCTGGACTAACAGAATAAAATTTATCGTCAACAGTTACGCAAACGCCCTGCTGGCATTTTCCCATACAAAAAGTTCCACCCAGCTCAACTTTATCTGAAAGATCTTTTTGTTTAATCAAATACTGCAACTGTTCAACAACCTGACGAGAACCTTTTATATGACAAGATGAGCCTATACAAACTGTAACTTTCATTATTTTCTCCTTATTGATATTCAACAACATTTACCCAACTGAGCAAGAATTCTCTTTCTCTTTCATTGCCTTTAACAGACTGGGAAGCGGCAACAATAGGCATCCATTTCTGGACATACTGTTTTTCAACATTTCCCTTCTTGCAAAACAGGTCTAAATACTGTTCTGCGCCTTCTATATTCCCATTAAGCCAGAACAACAAATAGGTTCTTGCTGCGTCTGCTGAGGCATTACCCTGAGTTGCATGAGCCCAATCGATTATATATGGAGTTCCATCATCAGCTATTATAACATTAGAAGGATTATAATCACCATGACAAACTTTAACATGCTTTGGCATATCCTGTAAACGAGAATGAAGGTCATATCTAGTAGTAGCATCAAGGTTTGCCATACTTATTTTCTGGCTCATTTTGTCTTTAAGCTTATTCAGTTTCGGGCAGGTCTTTTTATGCATATCAAGCTGAATATCAACAAATAAGTTCATGTATTCATCATTTTTGTCGGGATTTTCTTCCATTAATCTAGCAAGAGTTTTACCGCTGATATATTCATAAACAATAGCCCATTTCCCGTCTACCATAGTTACTTCCAATAGTTTTGGAATCTTTATACCAGTTTCTTCAATTCTTGCCTGATTTAAAGCTTCGTTCAAAACGTCTGCCTTAGAGTAATCTTCGTTAAATACTTTTATACACTTGTTTCCATCACGATATACGGTTTTTGAGTTGCGAACAGCAATAATTTTATCTAATTTCATTTATTTATCCCTCCTTATGAATTCTTGTATATTCTATTTTTTGCTTTAAGGAAAGAGCGCTTTATGCTGTGTTCATCACCGTTATTTACTTGGCTTTCATTCGGCATTTCAGGTTCTTTAAAGGTCTTTCCATAATATGCATTAAGGTACATCTGCTTAATTTCACTCATAAGTGGGTAACGTGGGTTGGCACCTGTGCACTGGTCATCAAAAGCTTGCTTTGTCATATCGTCAAGACGATTGAGGAAGTCTGTTTCGTCGATGTTATAGTCTTTGATGGTTGGCTTAATTCCAACTTTTGCTTTTAATTTATCTAATGCGTCTATTAGATTTTCTAATTTTTCATTATCATCTTTACCATCAATTCCAAGAGCTTCAGCTACTTCTGCATAGCGAGCAAGAGTATGTGGATGGTCATACTGAGAGAAAGTTCCCATCTTTACAGGAGCTTCAGAAGAATTGAAACGTAGAACTTCATCTATCATAAGAGCATTAGCAACGCCATGTGGTAAATGATGGAATGCTCCCAATTTATGAGCCATTGAGTGACATACGCCTAAGAAAGCATTGGCAAAAGCCATACCTGCCATAGTTGCAGCGTTTGCCATCTTTTCTCTAGCTTCTATATCTGTCTGACCGTTATCATAAGCTCTTGGCAAGTATTTAAAAATGGTCTGCAAAGCTTTAATTGCAAGTCCGTCAGTATAATCTGTTGCCATAACAGAAGCTATAGCTTCCAAAGCATGAGTTACAGCATCAATACCAGAAGCAGCAGTCAAGCCTTTAGGTGCAGACATATGGAAATCAGTATCGATTATAGCCATTTTTGGAAGTAGTTCATAATCGGCTAATGGATATTTAATTCCAGTCTTTTCATCAGTGATAACAGCAAATGGAGTAACTTCTGAACCAGTTCCTGCTGATGTTGGTATAGCGATGAAATAAGCCTTTTCACCCATTTTTGGGAATGTGTAAATACGTTTTCTAATATCTACAAATCTCATTGCCATATCCATGAAATCAACTTCAGGATGTTCATAAAGAACCCACATAATCTTACCAGCATCCATTGCAGAGCCACCGCCCAAAGCGATAATTGTATCTGGTTTGAAAGCTCTGACCTGTTCAGCACCTTTAAGTGCGCTTCCTAATGTTGGATCTGGAGCAACATCAAAGAATGTAGTATGAACGATACCCATTTCATCAAGTTTGTCTGTAATAGGCTTAGTATAGCCATTGTTGTAAAGGAAACTATCGGTAACGATGAACACACGTTTTTTACCCATAACGTTTTTCAATTCATCAAGGGCAACAGGCAAACAGCCTTTTTTAATGTAAACTTTTTCTGGAGCTCTGAACCAAAGCATATTTTCTCTTCTTTCTGCTACTGTTTTTATGTTAATTAAATGTTTTACTCCTACATTTTCACTTACTGAGTTTCCACCCCATGAGCCACAACCAAGAGTAAGAGATGGAGCCAGTTTGAAATTATACAAATCGCCGATACCACCCTGAGAAGATGGAGTATTAACTAGTATACGACAAGTTTTCATTCTTGCGGCAAATTCTTTTAATTTTTCTGTTTCTGTAACTTCATTTATATAAATGGAAGAAGTATGACCGTAACCGCCGTCAGCAATCAAGTGTTCTGCTTTTTCAAAAGCATCCTTAATGTTTTTTGCCTTATACATTGCAAGAACTGGAGAAAGCTTTTCATGAGCAAATTCTTCTGAAAGTTCAACAGATTCAACTTCACCAATTAAAATCTTAGTTCCTTCTGGAACAGTAACATTTGCAAGTTCTGCAATCTTAGCGGCTTTCTGTCCAACAATCTTGGCATTTAAAGCTCCATTAATTATGATGGTTTTGCGAACTCTTTCTGTTTCATCAGGAGTCAAGAAATAACAGCCACGTGCTGCAAATTCTCTTTTGACTTCTTCATAAACTTTGTCTAAAACGATAACAGACTGTTCAGAAGCACAAATCATACCGTTATCGAAAGTCTTTGAATGAATAATTGAGTTAACTGCCAATATAACGTTTGCAGTATCATCTATTATGGCTGGTGTGTTTCCTGCACCAACACCTAATGCTGGTTTTCCAGAGGAATAAGCAGCCTTTACCATGCCAGGACCACCTGTTGCAAGAATTATGTCTGCTTCTTTCATTAAAAGATTTGTCATATCAAGGCTTGGAACATCTATCCAGGAAATGATTCCTTCTGGAGCTCCAGCAGCAACAGCAGCATCAAGAACTACTTTTGCAGCGGCAATAGTAGACTTTTTGGCTCTTGGATGTGGGCTGATAATTATTCCATTTCTGGTTTTCAAAGAAATAAGAGTCTTGAATATAGCAGTAGAAGTTGGGTTAGTTGTTGGAATTACAGCAGCAATTACTCCGATAGGTTCGGCTATCTTTTTAACGCCAAAAGCCTTATCTTCTTCAATAACGCCGCAGGTTTTGGTGTTCCTATAAGCATTATAGATATATTCTGAAGCAAAATGATTTTTGATTACTTTGTCTTCAACTACACCCATACCAGTTTCTTCAACGGCCAGTTCTGCCAGAGGAACTCTCTGCTGATTTGCAGCAATAGAAGCAGCTAGAAAAATCTTATCAACCTGTTCCTGAGTAAAAGTTGCGAACTTTTTCTGAGCTTTTCTGACATTTGCTATAGCTTTTTCAAGCTTTTCAACACTGTCGATTATTTCCTTGTTTTCATTATTCATTACAAAACCATCCTATTTTAAATTTAGTAGTTTTTTACTTCTGTTTGTGAAAATTTTAACAAAGTATTTTAGATTTGTGAATAATCAATATAGTATATGGGTATATCATTTTTGATATTAAACAAAATAGAAATTAAGAAATTTCACCTTTATTGCCTATAAATCAGGAATATGCTAAACTTATAAACGAGGTAAGCAAGATGGGCATATATGTAAATCCGAATAACGATGGTTTAAAACAATCTTTAAATTCTAAGATTTATGTTGATAAATCTGGAATGATAGAAGTCACGAATAGTTTACTTGATACTCGTCAAAACTGTATGTGTATCAGCAGACCTAGACGATTTGGCAAGTCTATGAACATAGATTTGTTGATTGCTTATTACAGCAAAGGTTGCGATTCAAAAGATTTATTTGCCAATTTGAAAATAGCAAAGAATCCAGATTTTGAAAAACATTTGAATAAGTATAATGTCATTTGGCTGAACCTGCCTAATTTTAAACAACCAGGTGAAGGTGCAGAAACAATTTTGCCTCTTATGACTAAACTTTTAAAAAAAGAATTAAAACAAGAATTCCCAGATGTATCTGTCGAAGAAGATTATCCTTTACAGATTATTCTTTCCGAAATATATAATCAAAAGAAAGAAAAATTTATTATTTTAATAGATGAATGGGATTTTATTTTTCGTGAGAGCACAAATACAAAGATACAGGAAGAATATGTAGATTTTTTACGAATACTTTTTAAAGACAGACCTTATGTAAAACTTGCTTATATCACAGGTATATTACCTGTTAAAAGATATAATACCCAATCAGCTTTAAATAATTTTGATGAATATTCTATGGTAATACCTGACAAATTAGCTGAATACTTCGGTTTTACTGAAGATGAAGTAGAGACATTATGTGCAATATTCAATCGTGATTTTGATGAGATAAAAGCATGGTATGACGGTTATTTGATGCCTGGTAATGTACATTTATATAACCCTCGTTCAGTAGTAAAAGCTATGGATGGAGGGAAACTTCAAGGTTATTGGGTTGCAACTTCTTCTTTCGAAGCATTAAGAATACCTATCAATTTAAATATAAATGGTATCAGAGAAAGTGTTCTTGAAATGATGGGCGGAGCAAGAATTATGGCTGATGTTTCTGATTTCCAATGTGATACAGATGCTATTGAATCACGTGATCAGGCTCTTGCATTACTTGTCCACCTCGGGTATCTTGCTTATGATGAAGAAAATGAAGAAGTATTTATTCCTAACCGTGAAATCAAAGGTGAATTTGACAAATCAATAAAATTAAGTGAATGGAAAGAAGTTATCAAAGCCTTGAATAATTCTGATAAACTTCTAAAAGCCACTTGGAATTGTGATGAAAAAGCCGTTTCAGAATATATCGAACAGGCTCATCAGGATATTTCTTCCATTCTTGGCTACAATAATGAAGAAACTTTGCGAAGTGTTGTTTCTATAGCTTATTATACAGCAATACGTTTTTATCAGTTTATAAAAGAGTTTCCATCTGGAAAAGGCTTTGCTGATATGATCTTTCTGCCTTACAAGCATGTAAATAAACCTTTGATAGTTATAGAATTAAAGCATAATAAATCGCCAGAATCAGCAATAGCTCAAATTAAAGAAAAGAAATATTCCGAATCTCTAGAAAAATATTCAGGTGACATACTGTTAGTTGGTATAACTTACGATGATGATAAAAAGCATTATTGTAAGATTGAACGCATAACAAAACCTTAAAAGTTTTGTTATGCAGTTTTTTACAGTTGGCAGTAGTCTTGATTATCGTTTAATCGTAATTTTGTAAGCTAATAATATTTTTAGATATTCGATAGTTTGCAAAGTTTATTATAGACAATAAAAACAACAAAAACCAACTACAATAAAAGCCTTATTTCAGCTTATTGTAAGCTTCGTCAGTTACTGGTTCTAACCATTCGTTAGATGTTTCTTCGCCAGGAACTTCAACAGCTATATGACTGAACCAAGAATCTGGGGCTGCACCATGCCAATGTTTAACACCTGACGGTATGTTGATAATTGTACCAGGAAGTATTTCTACAGGGTCTTTGCCCCATTCCTGATAATATCCTCTTCCGCCGACACCGATAAGCATCTGACCGCCGCCATTCTTAGCATGATGAATGTGCCAGTTGTTTCTACATCTTGGTTCAAAAGTTACGTTATACATAGGAACCTGTTTTGTAGTTAAAGGAGCAAGATAGCTTTGTCCGATAAAATATTTAGCATAGGCTGTATTGGGCTCTCCAATCGGGAAGAAAATACTATTTTGATGTTTTTCTTTTCCTGTTAAAGCAGGTTTTTCTTCGTTCCAAACTTCTTTCGCTAGTCTGAAAACAGCCCAGCCTTTTGGCCAACCTACATACATAGTTGCATGAGTAATAATAGCAGCTATTTCTTCTTTGCTTACGCCATTCTTTTTTGCATTTTCCAAATGGTATTTTAATGAAAAATCAGTAATACCTGAAGACATCAAAGCAACAACGGTAATAATGCTTCTTGTCTTTAAATTAAGGGTTTCGTCATTCCAGACTTCACCGAATAAAACATCGTCATTTAATTTAGCAAACATAGGAGCGAAATCACCTAACTGCTGACGGCCAGCAGTTTGAACTACTTTGTTTTCCATATTTTTATTCCCTTCTTCTGCAAAAGAATTTGTTGAAACAGCCAATAAACCTAATAATAACAAACTGGTAGTGATATAACGCATTATACCCTCCTTAAAAAATAGAGATTAAATTATTTTTTCGTTGTCTACACATTGTCATAAACGTATAACTTTTAGAGATAAGAGATGAGAGTATAAGAGATAAGGGAATTGTTTAGTTTGTAATACAAAGTAGGTCTGTGCTAATATCTCATTACTACTGAATTTTAAATAAAATTAAAGTTAGTCGTAATGAAATAGTTTTCACGAAATCTATTATCAGCAATTTAGCTAAAACAATCCTCTAACCTCTACTCTCTAATCTCTTTTAAAAGTGATGACCGCGACCATTGAATTTAACTTTAGTCGGTAAACATTTTACTTCATGGAAAGATTCAAGCATAGGTTCATATTTTTCTTTGAATTCTAAATATTCTTTTGAAGCAAAATATTTATCGAATGAGCTCTGAAACCTGAAAATTGTCATGATATGAATACAATTAGGATTATCTTTTTCAGCAGTAAAATACATTCCCATAACACAGGGTTCGTCTTTTACAGCTCTTTTTGCTTCGCAAACAGCTAGCTTTTTGTATTCTTCAAGTTTTTCAGGAACAATATCAAACTTGTTTAAATAGATGACTGTCCCTATACCAGATGTTTTCTGTTCCAAAGCAATTGGTTCTGCTTCAAGAATAATCAGCTTTTCCATAATTGGTTCACGTTCTTCCCTATATTTTAAAAAGCCTTTACTGGAAACATGCTTTTCGTAAGCTTCTTCATCCTCATATATTTCAAGTAATATATTGTTGTCAGGAGTGTCGATGCCTATTCCGCCATATAATGCATAGGTTCCTTCTTCTTTTGCTACTTCAGGAGCAACATATTTTATTGCCAATGCTCCAATTTCTGGTTGCTTACCTTTTTTGGCCATAACGACCGCCCAATGCACCATAGGCATATTTCCATTTGAGGCTCTGACAGAATATTTGCCTGTTTGCGAACAACTATTACATTCTGCATAAGAGGCACCAGAAACAGCCAATAAACCCATTAAAAATAAGCTTGTTAATATTTTTTTCATGATTATCTCATCTTTCTTTTAAAAGTTTTTCTGCGTTTTTGCGATAAATGCTATCAATCATAGGCTTGTATTTATCGTTATTCTCGAAATGATTTTTCTTAGCAATTATCGCTTTACCAGCAACATAGGGGAAGTCACTTCCATAAACCACATGATCAACATCTGTCACCATCAAAAGCATATCAAGAGCGACAGGTTCAGGATCACCAGCAATATCGAAATAGAGGTTTTTAAACTCATTTTGAATATCAACAGGTTCCATCATTCCTCTAGCTGCGAGAACACCAACGACTCCATTGAATCTTTGAAGCATGTAGGGAAGAAACGAACCAACGTGAGGAACAATAAAAGTTATGTTGGGATACCTGCTCATAACTTTATTAGCCATCATATTCAACACAGCCCTGGTTGTGTCGGCAGGATATTCATAAATAGCGGCAACTTTTCCTGTAACAACATTTTCAGGTCTTTCCCTTGCTCTTGAAGGGTGCAGAATAACCAAAGCTCTACGTGAATTTAATTCAGCCATTAATGGCTCGAAGCATTTATCGCCTAAATAAATTCCGTAATTGTTTGTGGAAAGCTTAACTCCTATAGCTCCAAGTTTATCCATAGCATACTTTGCTTCTTCAATAGCTCCTTTTACATCTGGAAGAGGTACACAAGCCACAAAAGCAAATGAATCGGGATTTTCTCTGCAAACTTTTGCAATAGATTGGTTTACTTTTCTCGCAACTTCACGAGCTTTTTTGTTATTGCCATTATAAATGTGTGGAGTAGCAGGTGAAAGAACAGTAAAATCAATATCTGCATCTTTCATAAAAGCTTTATGTGCTTCAACGCTCCATTCAGGCATAGGAAAGCCGTCTTCTTTTATTACATCTATTCCGAGTTTATTGATTCCTTCACGAAATTCTTTGGTAACAGGGTGAGCGTGAAAGTCAACGGTTTTGCCTTTTATACTGAATTTATAGTTAAAATCTTCAGCATAAAGTGAGTTTATAGAGATAAGAGCCAAAAACAATGATATTATTATTTTTTTCATAATGTTACCCAAAAAAACAACATCTACCATAAAAAAAAACTACAATGCCTACCAGATTCACTTCATTTCCTTTTCCCAGAATCTTATTGCGTTAATGTTAAGACTTTCGGCTAACTTTTCTAACTCAGAAGTTTCATCTGCTGTTAAAGCAACTTTTGAAGCCTTTATTGCATCTTCAATATGAGAGGTCTTTGTAACTCCGATAATAGGCAAAGTTCCTTTGGCTATAGCCCAAGCTACAGGAATTTGAGCTGTTTTTACATTGTATTTATCTGCTAATTTCTTTAACTCTTTGTTTAATATTTCGAGTTTGTCCAAAACAGGATTATAAGTCTGTGCTCTAGCGGAACCTTCTGGCATTGGGTGTTTTGTGTCATAATTACCAGTTAAAGCACCCTGTTCAAGAACCATATAGGCGAAGAAATAAATATTGTTCTGCTTACAATATTCCAAAATACCTGATTTTTCAGAAGAACGGTTGATTAAACTGTAATGGTTTTGAACAGCGGAAAGTTTCAAACCATGTTCTTTTAGTATTTTTGCAGCCTGCTTTATTTCTTCTAGATTATGGTTAGAAACTCCAAGCATTGGAACATTATCTTTACATTCAAAGTATTTTGCTAATTCTTCTGTCCATTTTGTAGCATCAACAACATTGTGAATCCAGTAAATATCAAAAGAGTCTAATTCCATGAGCTTTAACTGCATTTCAATCATTTCGCTCATAGGATTTTTCATAGTAGGAGCAATACATTGAGGTGTGAATTTATCTGAAACCAAATATGAATTTCGAGGAAGTCCTTTTAAAAAGCCTGCAAGAACTTTTTCAGATGTTCCCATACCATAGGCATAAGCGGTATCCCAAAGGTTTAGACCATTTTTCATAGCTGTATCAAAAATAGGTTTTAAATTTTCCTGAGTCAAATTGTTGCCAAAAGTTCCGTCGTTACCCCAAGCCCAAGCACCTAATGCGATTTTTGGAAGTTTAATATTAGTCATTTATTCTCTCCTTTTTTTTATATTATATTATTTATTAAATAGAAATGTCTAATTGTTAAAATTTATATCTAGTTATAACTAATATCTATAACTATTATTAAGAGATAAAAGGATTGCTTAGTTCTCAAGCAAGCGACAGTTTAAAACAAATAAATTAATTAATAGCCACAACAAAAACAATAAAACCAAGAACAATGATTACCTTATGATTAGGTTTTTATTGTAGTTATTGTTCTAAGCCCCCTCCTTGAGGAGGGGAAACTTTGGTAAAATATCATTCTATTGAGCTGACACTAATTATTTTAATTCATTTGCGAAGATTTTTTACTTCTCACTTTCCAATTATCTTTGGGTATTTTATTTGATACTAGCACCAAGAGCCTTTGCTTCTGATATTTTATCAGAACCTAATATAGTTCCAAGATTTTTCCAACCCATTTCTTTTTCAAATATAGAATACCATTCAATAGGATTAGTATTCATTTCAGCAGGAGCGCCAGAGGTCATTATAAAAACGGTATCTTTTTTACAAGCATCAAAACCGCGATTATTTTGAATTGCATAAAGCCTATCTACTGCTACTTTTAAAGTGCCTGTTATAGTGAACCAATAAATTGGGGAAGCAAAAATAACAACGTCAGCATTTATATAATAATCATAAATTTCATTCATGTCATCTTGCTGAACTCATGGGCGAGAAGTTCCTTTTTCTTTTCGCTTACAACTTTGACAGTCGAGACAGCCTTTTATATTCATTCCATGCAAATAGAATTCTTTAACTTCGTTTCCTGCTTTTATTGCGCCTTCTGTAAAAGCTTTTATTAAACCAGCGGTGTTTCCGTTCTTCTTTGGAGCTCCGTTAAGGATTATTATTTTTTTCATGGTTCATGCTCTCTTTTTTATATAATATTTTTTTGTTATGATTGGTATGGTTGTTAAGAGACTTGATGCTTAATAAATAATCACACCTCACACACCAATCACACCGCCTCTGATAGCAACGCAATCAGCCTCATCAGTCACTTTGTGACAGCTCCTCCACTATTCGTGGGGTAACTCTTTTTTACAGAAAACACATATAACATCATTTTTAGATAAACTTGAAATTCCAATAAGATCTTCTTTTTTGGTATTTTCATAATCTACTAGATAATATTTCATATAATACTCTTTCTGATATTCGCAATTGACGTTTAACTTACAGTTTAGTTATCTTCTCTATCCTACAGTAATGCTTCTTGTCATCATCGTAAGTAATACCAACTAACAGTATATCACCTGAATACCTTTCAAAAGATTCTGGATATTTCTTATCTTTGATTTGAGCAATAGCTGATTTAGCGGTATTGTTCTTTTTCAGCTCAATAACAATTAGAGGTTTATTTACATTTTTATAAGGCAGGAATACCATATCAGCAAAGCCTTTGCCGCAGGGGAATTCACTTTTAACAGAATAATAATTAATTGCGGAATAATATGCTATGGAAACCACACTTCTTAGAGATTCTTCGTTATTATACTTGATGATAGCAGAAATTTTCTGATGGGTCTGTTCAATATACTTTGCTACAGTTTCTTCATCACAGTTCCATGTAGCTTGTAAGAGACTTTCAGAATTTTTTAAAGCATCTACTACCTCCTGCCATTTACTTGTAACTATGCTGTGCTCAAATTCCTGTTTAATTTCCCGATTCGGAATAAATACTTCTTTATTTGCTTTGTCATAACCAAGGTAACCCAAATGTACAAGAAAAGTAAGAGCTTCATCTCTCGTTTCAAAATCAGTAGTATTATTCTGAAAAAAATTAACATTCACTTTACATCTATTACCGCCAATTAAATCTATGACACTTTCGCGTAGCCCATCCAAATTTAAATTTATAGGTATTCTTAAAGCCTCGAAAGACGAAGTAGTAACCCAATAGCTTTCCAGCTCACCATCCATAGCTTTTACAACTGATCGTGGATTATATAGATGAACTTTTCCAGGCATCAGATAGCCGTCATACCAAGCTTTTATTTCATCAAAATCACGGTTGAATTTTTTACATAAAGCTTTTACTTCATCTTCTGTAAAACCAAAGTATTCAGCTAATGAACTGGGGATAACCATAGAATATTCGTCAAAATTATTCAAAGCCGACTGTGTATTGTATTTCTTAACAGGCAGTATACCCGTTATATATGCTAATTTTATATAAGGTCTGTCTTTAAATAAGACTCTGAGAAAATCAACATATTCTTCTTGTAGTTTAGAGTTTGTTGACTCTCTAAAAATGAAATCCCATTCGTCAATCAACACAATAAACTTTTCATTGGTTTGTCTATAAATGTCGTTTAAAATAATCTGCAAAGGTTTATCTTCTCTTATTTTTAAACCTTGGAATTCCTCAAAAAGATCTCTTTTTAATTCGCTTACCATAAAAGGTAATAATGCTTCAATCCCTTTTCCTAATTCTTGGAAATATGGAAGGTTCAGCCAGATTACATTATACTTATTAAGATGTTTTTCAAAATCAGGATTCTGGGCTATTTTCAAATTGGCAAACAGTTCTTTTGAATCACAGCCTTTGCTGTAATAAGCAACTAACAAGTTTATACCCATAGACTTGCCGAATCTACGTGGCCTACTAATACACATACATTTCTGCTCTGTATCTAGCAAACTATTAGTAACTTCTATCATTCCAGATTTATCTACATAAATTTTGGAATTTAAAGCTTGTTTTAAACCATCATTATTTGGATTTACATATAAGCCCATATTGNNATATCTTTACTTAAGCAATAAACTCTAAGAAGAAAATATAGCTAGATTCTAGAATAAAGAGAAATAGGCCTATATGTAATTATAAATATTTAATTAACACTAATTAATCAAAAACAAGACAATCATTGCTTCACATAAACCCACTAAATTCTTCTTCTGTTTCATTTTTTAGGGAAAAACCTAGCTGTCGTGATAGTTTTGAAAAATTAATTAATGCCTTTTCATAATTAGAGCTGTTGTTACTCCAGCAAATCATACCATAATATTATATCTCAATTTTTGGTCTTATCGATTATAGCTCTAAATTCACTAGCCTTTTCCCTAAATCAAAAGCCTTTTCTAAGTCTTTAGGGAACTGGGTTTCAAGCATTTCTTTTTTATGAGCTTCGTCAAAAGCATCGCAGTCGTATTTAGAATAATCGGTGAATTGATAGGTATCATAAAAAAATCATCTATAAACACTTCAGAGAGCAGGGAAATATAAAACTGGTTCAAAAAAGCTACATTACTAGAAATGTTTACAGGCTTATCTACCAAGCAGACAACATAGCCTTTTCCTTTTCGCTCTAAAAAATGTAAAAACTTATTTATATTCGCTCTAAAAAGTGCAAAATATATTTGTATTGGCTCTAAAAAGTGTAATCACATATTTAATGTTTTCATTGTAGTTGGTAGTTATAGTTTTTATTGTTGAAAACCACAAAAACCAACTACTATAAAAACNNTTATTTTTACATCAATTTTCCCATATTGTAGGCTGATTCTAGAAATTCCTTTTTGCTTTGAGCATCATTGGGATTATCAAGACCACCAGCTTCAAGATGACCTTTTAATTCAACGCCGTTGAAACAGGCAATCCAGCCGTTTATGCCATTTGTAACAGATTTAACAACACCCTTAGTGTTATCTGCAGACGTTGTAATAACATATATTTCAGAAAATTTCTTGCCAGTTGAATAAAGCGAATTTGCTCTATCAATCAGGGTTTTCATCTGACCAGACATTTCGTAGTAATAAATTGGAGTTGCCCAAACGATTACGTCAGCTTCTTTCATTTTTAAAGTANNCATTTTCCAAGTTTTTGACAAGCCAAGCATCCCTTACAAAAATTAATTGTTTTATTTTTCAGAGTAACAAATTCAACTTTATGGCCTGCGTCTTTTGCGCCACGTTCTGTTTCCTTTGCAAGAATTTCAGAATTAGAGCTGTTTCTTAGACTAGTGGATATTATTAAAACATTTTTGGACATATTTATCCCCCTATAACTTATATTATTTTAAATATTTTTGGAAATAATTAACAAGTTTGTTAAATGGAATTTTATCCATCTGATCATATAAATCAGTATGAGTTGCTCCAGATACAACAACTAATTCTTTGGGTTCTTTAGCTCTTTTATAAACATCATCAGAGTGATATTTTGAGTGAGCTTTAGTTCCTGTGATAAGCATTACTGGTCTTGGGCTTAATTCTTCGACATGACTAGTCAAAGGGAAATTGAAAAATCCATAAGGAGTTGTTGAAGACCAGGTTGCAGCAGAATTAATCGAACGAGGATGATAAGCTCTAACTCTGTAATAATCAAAAAATCCTTTTGTTACTTCATCAGCATCTTTAGGAAGTTTTTCGGGGAATAATCCTTTTTCTGGTAGAGCCACTTTCCCATTTTTATCAACAGAAACTTCATGATAGCCAGGAATGGTTGAACCTTTTTTAGCTTCTTTCCATCTCATTTCAGCCAAATATTTTTTAACTATTTCACGCTGTTCATTTGTGTAATAATCACCTTTATAATGATTACGAATACTGTCTGTCATATCATACATAGCGGAAACAGCAACAGCTTTGATTCTAACATCATTAATTGCTGCGGTAATAGCTGGGCCTGAAAGGCCACAAATACCTATCGCGCCTAATTTTTCTTTGTCTACAAATGGTAGTAAGCCAACAAAATCTATTGCAGCACTAAAATCTTCTGTAAAAATATCTGGTGAAGCAACGTTTTTCACATTTCCAATGCTTTCGCCAGTAAAAGATGGGTCAAAAGCCATTGCCACGAATCCATTTTTAGCCATTTCCTGAGCATATAAACCTGAAACCTGTTCTTTTACGGCTCCAAATGGACCACTTAAAACCAAAGCGGCATATTTTTGTTTTTCATTAAAATCTTTTGGCAAATATAAATCGCCAGTTATACTTATTCCATAACGATTTTGGAAGTGAACCTTTCTGACTCTGATATTTGAATCTACTTTGAAAACTCTAGTATCTTTTCTGAATCTGCCAAATGAAGAGTTTTTCATTTCACTGGCAAAAACAGTTTTATTTTCTTTTTTTTCNNAAAGCCATTATTTTATTAATTATTCTCATTATTATATTCTCCTAATCTATCAAAATTAAATTTGATTTTTTATTAATTCATTAATTAATAATACATTTAAAAAATAAGAATTATCAAATATCTATTTTGTAATTCATGACATGCTTTTAATGCATAATAAATAATAAGATTAGTATTTATTCATATATGCATTAATTTCTGTCATTCTGACACTCTGTTTAACTTGGAAAGGACAACGTTTGTCACAATGACCACATTTTACACAGTCAGAAGCCTTTTTATCTAAGGTTTTATAGTGTTCAACAGCCAATGTATCTCCAGCTTTTGCCAAATCGTAATACTTGTTGACTAAACCTATGTCTATTCCAACAGGGCAAGGTTTGCAATGATTACAGTAAACACATTTTCCTGAAGCTTCAATAGGAGCGAAAGAAGCAATAACAGAATAATCTAGTGCTTCTTCAGGCTGATTATAGTAGTCTACTAGTTTTTCAACTTCTTCTACAGATTTTGCTCCTGGCAGAACGCATAAAACTCCGGGTTTATCAAGACAATAACGAATACATTGATAAATAGTTAAAGACTTCTTAAAAGGAGATTGAGAAGCAGAAAGAAGTTGACCACCAGAAAAAGGTTTCATTACGCTTATTCCAACACCTTCTTTTTCGCAGCGGCGGTATAGCTCAGCTCTTTCATCTACTGCACCATTGGCAAACGAACCTTTCCCATAATCATAAGCAGGATTAACAGAGAACATAAGCATATCAATAGAAACATCGTTCATTATTTGCTGAATTACTGAAGGAGTATGAGAAGAAAGACCTATATGCTTGACAATACCCTCTTTTTGAAGTTTCAGAATATAATCATAGATTCCGTTTTTACGGTAGGTTTGCCAGTCTGAAAGTTCATCCTGACAATGGATAAACCCATAGTCAATATAATCAGTCTTTAAGTTCTTCAGTTGCCAATCAATTGAGTGCTTTACTCTATCTAAGTCTAAAGACCAGCCGTAGGTGCCTTTTGTATAATCTGCTCCAAAGTGTATCTGAAAGAAAATGTTTTTGCGAACTTCTTTAAACGCTTCTCCATAAATAGGGAAACTAGCACCATCACCTGCAGCTAAATCATAAAAATTTATGCCAAGTTTATAAGCTCTTCTAAGTGCTTTTACAGCTTTATCCATTCCAGCACTGAACATATAGGCTGAGCCTAGGCCAATTTCGCTTATTTTATCACCTGTTTTCTTGTTTGTTCTATACTGCATTTTTGGAATATTCCTTTCAGAATTTTTCTCGCTTTCTGCTTTTGTATTATATAATAAATCAGCACCTGTTCCAAGATTAACTATAGACCCTAGTGCGGTTACTGCTATGGTATTTTTTATAAATTCTCTTCTGTTCATGGTTATTTCACTAGACTAAGTGTAATATTTACGTTGCTATTGCCTAATAGCTCTTTTAATTCACCATTTGTTTTATCAGTAATTTTACCAAGCCTAGTATAAGACCATGAGTTTGAGCCATAGAAAACAACTATCTGATTGCCAGAATACAACATAATGTCACCAGATTCAGTAGTTATATGATTGTCATTACTAGGTATAGTAGAACCTATAGAGCCAACTTGTTCAAAACCACCGTATTTATGCATACTTATAGAAAGTGGTTTGTTTTGACATAGTTGTTTTAAAGTCCTAACAGATTCATTGTCCTCCCAATCTACAGAAATATTTGTATTATCTATTTTTAAGCATAACATTTCTTGGGTTTCTCCTTCCTGATCTGTTTCTGAAACTTTTTGCTCCTGAATAGCAGAAACAGGGTTGTTATTGCTACTAGAACCACAAGCAGATAGCATAATCAACAAACTAAATAAAAGATTTAATATCACAATTTTCTTGTATTTCATTTTATACTCCCTGATTTATATTATAAAAATAATAATCATCAATGTCTAATAGTTATATTTAATATCTAGTTATTTAATAATCAAATAACTAGATATTATTACTTCGGTGGTTAAATATCGAAAATAATTAGTTTCCAGACTCGTCATTGCAAGAGGCTATGCNNAAATTAGAATTAAAAATTGATTTGTTAAAAAGGAAATATCATGAAAATAATGGTTTGTGGTAAAGGCGGAAGTGGCAAAAGTAGCATTTCTTCTCTTTTAGCTAATGAATATGAAAAAGTGGGGAATAAAGTTCTTGTAGTTGACTACGATGAATCAAATTTTGGTTTACATAGACAATTAGGGGTTGAATTGCCAAAGGATTTTACTCTATATTTTGGCAGCAAAAAAGGTATTTATAGTAATTTAGNNAAAATAAATGGTCTATCGATGATATTCCTTCAGATTACTCTTCTCAAAAAGGCAACATAAAACTAGTAGCGATTGGCAAAATTCACTTTGCCAATGAGGGTTGTGCCTGCGCTATGGGAACAGTGGCAAAAGAATTTATTAAAAATATTGAATTAAAAGAAAACGAAATACTCATTTGTGATAGTGAAGCTGGCGTGGAACACTTTGGCAGAGGAGTCGACACTTCTGTAGATTCAATATTGATGGTCCTGGACCCTTCTTTTGAATCTCTTGAACTCTCTTCCAAGGTTTATAAGATGGCTAAAGATCTTGATAAAAAAATATTTTTCGTAATCAATAAATCAAATTCATCTCAATACGATATTATAAAAGAGAAAATGGAAAACAAGGATTCTATTATAGGCTATATCCCAGTCTATGAAGATATTTTAATGAGTGGTTTAAAAGGCGAGCCTATTAAATACAGCGGAAACGAAATCAAAGATATTATAAAAAAATTAACTATGTAGTGCCAGACATAAGTTTTCTAATTCTGCTCGAATATGATGATGGGTATGCTTGTCACTATTCACCAAATGTGAATGCTCGTGAGAATGGGTAACTGTATGACTATGGGGCGAGCCATCATGAGAATGGATAAAAGTATGCTGATGTTGATGCGAATGGTATTTTTAATGTTTTTGCGTTCGTTTTTTTTGGTTTTAATTTGAATTAATGTTTAAAACACTGTCTAATTCGTTCTAAAGACAAAATAATAAACTTGTAATAAAATACTTGACAAGTTACTTGTAAATTATTATATTACAAGTAATATAAATGAATTTACGAATAAAAGTTAAAAGGAGTTTTATAATGAAATTAGCAGTAGTAGCAGCAAATGGCAGAGTCGCAGGAAAGGTAATTGCAGAAGCGTTAAATAGAGGTCTTGAAGTAACGGCTTTTGGTAGAAAAGACAACAATACAGAAGCGAAGAACTATGTAAAAAAAGATTTATTTGACTTAACCAAAGAAGATTTGAACGGTTTTGACGCTGTTGTAGATGCGTTTGGAGCATGGACATCAGAAATGCTTTCTCAACACAGCACATCATTAAAACACTTATGCGATATTCTTTCAGGAACAAATACTCGTCTATTGGTTGTTGGTGGCGCAGGTAGCCTTTATGTTAATAAGGAACATACCGCACAGGTTTCTGACGGTGCTGATTTCCCAGAAGTTTTCAAACCCTTGGCTTCCGCTATGGCTAAGGCTTTGACAGAACTTCGTCAACGCAAAGATGTAAAATGGACATATATTAGCCCTGCTGGAGATTTCCAAGCGGACGGAGAAAGAAGTGGAAAATACATTCTTGGTGGTGAAGAACTAACTTTGAATAGTCGTAACGAAAGCATTATCAGCTACGCAGACTATGCTATAGCCATGGTTGATGAAATTGAAAAAGGCAGTCATGTACAGCAGAGAATTAGCGTTGTAAGAGAATAATGAGCTTAAATCTGCATTGACAATTTCAACTTTTTTAATGTAGTAATTAGACAAATAAGGAGATTAAGTCAATGCAGATTACAAGCAAATTTACAATAGCAGTGCATATAATCGCCTGTATTGAATTTTTCAAAAACGATTACAAAATCACTAGTGGATTCTTGGCTGGAAGTATTGGAGCTAACCCTGTTATAGTCAGAAACGTAATGGGCGATTTAAAAAATGCTGGTATAATATCTATTAGTCAGGGGAAAAGCGGAATAGAGCTTGCTAGACCTATAGAAAAAATAACTTTTTTTGATGTTTACAAGGCAGTTGATTGTGTTGGGAATGAGGGGTTATTCCATTTTCATGAAAACCCGAATTTGAAATGCCCTGTTGGTAGAAATATTCACGCTGTTATGGGCAGGAGATTAGAGAAAATTCAAGATTCAATGGAAAAAGAAATGAAAAAAATTAATCTGGCTATGATTGTTTCAGATATAGAAACGAGAACAACAAAATGACACAAGAAGAAAGATTAGATTATTTATTAAAGTTTTTTATAGCTGATTCTAACAATTATAAAAAACTAGAAATTCCTGATGGTATTTCTGAAAAACGTAAAATTTTACGTTCTTTAATGAATATTCGTATGCCAAGAAGCATTTCAAATGAAGTTCTTGAAATACAAGACGAATACTTGAAAACAAGAGCGCAAGAAAAAGGGATTGTTTACTTAAAAGATATTCCTACGGTTAGAGAAGCATACAACTCTAAAAAGCCATATTCAAACTTATTGTCACTTTGGCAGGGAGATATAACGAGATTAGCCTGTGATGCTATTGTAAATGCCGCAAATTCTCAAATGCTGGGTTGTTTTCTGCCAATGCATTTCTGTATAGATAATTCTATTCATACTTTTGCAGGAATACAGCTAAGAGCTGAATGTTGTAGACAGATGAACAAGCTTCGTGAAAAATATGGCAGTGAATATGAACAGCCTACTTCAATTCCTATGATTACAGATGGTTATAATTTACCAGCAAAAAATATTATTCACGTTGTCGGTCCTGTTATCAATGGAAAAGTTGGAGCAAAGCGGAAACAAGAATTAGCTGACTGCTATATTAATTCATTGAATATATGTAAGGAAAAGAATTTGAAAAGTATTGCTTTCTGCTGTATTTCTACAGGAGTTTTTCACTTCCCTAATAATAAAGCGTCTGAAATAGCTGTTGAAACTGTCACAAATTGGTTGGCATCTAATAATCACCAGATGGACAGAATTGTTTTCAATGTTTTCAAAGACGAAGATAGATTACTCTATGAAAAACTTCTAAACTAGATATTATCTAGCAATACACAAATAGAAAAATATGAATAACCCAAAAGAAGAAATCGAAAAATTAAAAAAAGAAATAAATACTGCTGAAGCTATTGTAATTGGAGCTGGAGCAGGGCTTTCTACCGCAGCAGGATTTACTTATAGCGGTGAACGTTTTGAAAAATTTTTTTTTGATTTCTCTGAAAAATATGGCTTCAAAGATATGTATTCTGGCGGATTTTATCCTTTTCCATCTAAAGAAGAATTTTGGGCTTATTGGAGCAGATATATTTATATAAATAGATATTTAGACGCTTCAACACCTGTTTATAATAGTTTGCTAAACTTAGTTAAAGAAAAAGATTATTTTGTAATTACGACAAATGTTGACCACTGCTTTCAAAAAGCTAGCTTCAACAAAGAAAGACTATTTTATACGCAGGGCGATTTTGGGTTGTTCCAAAGCATAAACCCTAAAATTCAAAAAACCTACGATAATAAGGAATGGGTAATAAAAGCTATTGAAGCTCAAGGATTTCAGAAAGACTTCAACGAAATTTTCCAAATAAATAATAGAAAAAAATTGAAAATGGCTATTCCTACTGAATTAATACCCAAATGTCCTGACGATGGTAGCGATATGACTACAAATCTTCGCGCTGATAATTCTTTCGTAGAAGATGACGGTTGGCATAAAGCCTCAAAAAAATATTCTGATTTTTTAAAAAAACATAATAACTTACATATTCTGTTTCTAGAACTTGGCGTAGGAATGAACACGCCTGCAATAATTAAAATACCTTTCTGGCAAATGACTTATAACAATCCAAAAGCTGTTTATTCTTGTATAAACTATGGTGAAGCCTTTACCCACGAAGCGATTAAAAACCGAAGCATTTGTATAGATAGCGATATAACCAAAGTTATAAATCATCTTATTCTTTGAGATAAATACTGATTTATACTATAAACTTTTTCGCTCTAAAAAATGTAAAAATTTATTCATATTGGCTCTAAAAAGTGTAATCACTAAAAAAATTCTTCAAAGAGCAGGCAAATATAAATCCAATTCAAAAAAATACCTTAATTAAATATATTCAATAGGAATAGCAGTAACACTACTAGAAATATTTACAGGCTTTTCTACTAAGCAGACGACATAGCCTTTTCCAATAGATTTATTGGTTATTTTAGAGAGAACAGAGAAATTCTTGCTCCAATCTTTTTGAATAGTTGCAGATTTTTTAATTCTTTTTCTCGTTCTTTGATATAATTATCTGTAGGAATAAATGGTGTATTTAATTTTACTTTAAAAAGTTCTCTTAATGAAAGACTTGGCATTTCTAATATACTTACACGACCTGCCAGTGACTCAGCAGTAGAACTTAGAAGTTCATAAGTTTGAGAACCAGTTATAAATATTTGCCCTTTTTTAGGGCTTTTATCTACTCTGTATTTGATTTCTTTGAATAATTCTTTTGCGTATTGAACTTCATCTATTATTATTGGAAATTTTCGATCTCTAAAAAATAAGTTTCTATCCTCATTAGCTAGTATTAAATCATTTTCATTATCAAGAGTTATGTATTCATAAATGTCAAAGATTATCCGAAAAATCAGAGCAAAAGCGAAAGATGACGAAATAACAGAAAAAGATCAGCCATTAGCAGAAGAAGCAGCTAATAGTTGCCCTGTTTCTGCTATAAAATTGATTCCAAAAAACTAGATTCTATTGCTTTAAACTGGTATTTTAGTCTAGATAATTATCTTATTTTTAGATTTGTAAAAGGAATAAAATATGGAAATGAATTGTTTTAAATGCACAAATGTTAGAAAAGTTGTAATGATTGGTTGTGGATTTGTTGGCTCTGCTTGCTGTTTTAGTTTGATGCAGTCGGGGTTATTCTCTGAAATGGTCTTAATAGACGCAGACAAAGCAAAAGCAGAAGGCGAAGCATTAGATATAAGCCATGGAGTGCCTTTTTCCAAACCTATTAAAATATATGCAGGCGACTATGATGATATTGAAAATGCGTCATTGATAATTATATCTGCGGGCGCAAATCAGAAACCAGGCGAAACAAGGCTAGATCTTGTAAAGAAAAATATATCTATTTTTAAATCAATTATACCTGAAATTAAGAAAAGAGATTTTAAGGGAATATTGTTAATCGTTGCCAATCCTGTTGATATTCTTACTACTGTTGCAATCAAACTGTCAGGTCTTCCCGAAAACAGAGTTATTGGTTCTGGCACTGTTTTGGATACTGCAAGATTAAAACATGAGCTTGGTAATCATCTTAATGTTGACCCAAGAAGCGTTCACGCTTTTATTATCGGTGAACATGGCGATTCAGAAATAGCCGCTTGGTCAAGCGCAAACGTATCTGGAATTCCGCTTCATAATTTTTGTGAAATGAGAGGACACTTTAATCATGAAGAAGCAACCAAGAAGATAGCCGAAGATGTTAAAAACTCAGCTTATGAGATTATTAGCAGAAAAAAAGCGACTTATTATGGCATAGCTATGGCTGTAAAAAGAATTTGCGAAGCTATTGCAAGAGATGAGAAATCAATTCTGCCGATTTCATCTATGCTTCATGGTGAATATGGAATAGAAGGCATATCTCTAAGTATGCCAGCGATTGTTGGCAAAGATGGGGTCGAAACACTGGTTCCAATTCAGTTAAATGATGAGGAAGAATCAAAGCTAAGATTTTCAGCAAAAACACTGCAAGATACCTTAAACCAGAATTTTTAAAATTATTAAATAATGACATAAAGGTAGAATGGGTTGTTGTAATTTAAATTTTACATAGTAGTTGTTTTTTTGTTTTTATTGTTGAAAACCACAATAACCAACTACAACAATTACTAATAAAAATATATTGCCACGACTTTATAGGTAGCTAATGCAATGATGTTTTGAATTAAAGCTTTGTTACATATTTATTTGTCGAAGTAATCTTCTCTAAAAAGCAAATATTAGCATCGTAAGAAATTCTGTTACTGGAATTGTTGCCCAAACGCCAATTATGCCGAAATGCTTTGATAGCAAGTATAATAATGGCACTACAAATAAAATAGCTCTACATAACGAAAGCATAAAGGATTTTCCTGACTTGGCTTTAGAAGCTAATATTGTAGTAGTTACAATATTGGATCCCATAAAAGCAAGACAAAGATAATAAACTTTTATTCCAATGTCAGCCAGAGTAGTTAATTTTAAATTGTTTGAACTATTGAAAACATTTATTATTTCATTTGAATAAATATAGAAAAATGAATATGTTAAGATACCCATTGAAGTTGTTGTAATGTAGGCATAGCGGCTAATTTGGTTTACTGCTTCCTTTTTCCCTGCTCCATAATTAAAACTTATTAAAGGCTGAATACCTTGTGCGACGCCAGTAAACATAGCCGCTACGACTATTGCGATATTTGCGATAATGCTATAAGCCGCAATTCCTATATTTCCAGATAATTCAAGTATTTTAAAATTGAAACATGCCATCACAATGCCAGTAGATACTTCTGTTACAAATGTTGGAAAACCTAAGCTGAATATATCGATAATCTTTTTTATTTTAAGTTTTGCTATTTCAAATTTAAAAATCTTTTTATAAAAAATAAAATAATAAAACTGTATGATAATAGCAAGGCATGGAGCTAGACCTGAGGCTAACGCAGCTCCCCAGTTTCCCCATTTAAAATAATAAATAAATATGATATCTAAGAAAATATTACTTAAACTACTAGCTAATCCTGCTATCATTGCTATTTGTGGAAATCCAAAAGCTCTTGAAATGCACATGAAAAGCTGATTTCCAATTAAAGCCCAAGCGAATGCAAAAATAACTCCAATATAATCAGTTGCATATTTTAACAGAGTTTTATCAGTTCCCAATAGTTTGGCTATAGGCAGAGTGTAAATGTAACCTAATATACTGATAACAAAACCAAGAGCTAGAGCTATCGCAGAACCTTGAAAAATTGTTTCTTTTGCGTCTTTTAGCCTGTTTTCTCCATATAAAATCGAATATCTTATTGCTGTTCCTGTTCCAACCATCATACCAATCGCACAAATTAGGGAAAAAAATGGCAAAACAAGATTTAATCCAGAAAGAGCGTCGGTTCCAATTCCGTTAGCGATAAAAAACGTATCACATAGCACATAAACAGAAACTCCAAGCATTGAAAACACATTAAGCGATACGTATTTTATATATTCTTTTAACATTTTTTAACTTTAGAAATGATTTTTGATATATTATATAAAATCCACTTTTAACAATCACCACTCATCGCCAAACGCCAAATACACCGCTGGCTTTAGCCAACATAAAGTTGGTATTTGTTGTTTTTATTGTATTTCTTATAATTTTTCAGCTAATTCGACTGCGCATCTAACGCAGTCGTCACATTCGCAAATAACTTTTCCAGTATCTCGACCTTTCAGATCTTTACAGATTGAGGCTCCACACTTTTCGGTAAATGCTTGATGTAATTCGCGCGCATTTTTCAAGATAGGCACAGATTTATACTGTTTTAATCCCATTAGAATTTGTGCGCCTACCAACGCACCGCAAGTTGCTTCCATACAACCCATACCAGCGCCAAAACCAGCGCCTATTTGTTTAAGTAAATCTTCAGATAAACCTGTTTCATCTGCAAAGGCACATAAAACAGCTTGTGCACAGTTATAACCATTATGTTTAAGTGTTACTGCTTGTTCTTTTCTATCCATTTTATTTCTCCTGAGATTATTTATATCATTTCTATTTTATGATATACCTTTGAGCTACAATTTGCATTTTTTTAGCAAAGTTTTGTATTGCATCTAAATCTTTTTCATCAGGGTGAGATTCTGCGTCTTTCTGAAATAAGTTATGACAGACAAGACTTATCCAATTATCTTGGCGTAGAAAGAAGCGCGATGTCGGCAGAATTAAACAAATTGCGACAAGAAGGGATTCTTGATTCTAAGAAAAGCAGGTTTAAACTATTAAAATAGCTTATTGCTTAGGTAACTAAATAATAATTTGTGTTTCTGGATTTGTCATTGCGAGCCCTTAAAAGAGGCGTGACAATCCAGTTTTTTTATTGCAGTATTTATAACTACTCGAAAAAACTTTTATTTTTCAAACTTTTTTCGAGTAGAACTGTTTTAGGTTTGTATTGGTTTTCGCTTAAATCTCTGATGACAAAAGTCTTTAAAGTTTATTAATAGTTATAAATAGTTCGCTGACTTTATAATTTTTTTGTTTCTAATCTACAAAAATTTAACTATTTACTTAATTTTTTGCACTACAATACAAAAACTTTTGAAAATCATAACTTTTTGCATTATAATATAAAAAGGAGCAAAACAATGATATTAAATCACGAATTAAAAAACAGAGATATTTATCTTAATAAGTTAATATCTTTTCAAGATACAGAGCCTGTAAAAATAATAACAGGAATAAGACGTTGTGGAAAATCTAGCCTTTTGAAGTTAATGATCCAACATTTAAAGAATCATGGGATAAAAGACAATCAAATAATAGAGATGAACTTTGAATCACATGATTTTAAAGACATGAGTTCCGATGATGTTTATAATTATGTAAAAAAACATAAAAGTCACAAAAAGAGAACATATTTATTTTTTGATGAAATACAAAGAATAAGTGGCTGGGAAGAAGCTATAAATTCATTCAGAGTCGATTTTGACTGTGACATATACATAACAGGTTCAAATGCCTATTTGTTATCTTCAGAATATTCTACATATCTTTCTGGAAGATGTATAGAAATAAAAATGCTCCCATTATCTTTTTCCGAATTTCTTTATTTTAATGATTTTGTGATAATCCAAAGTAAAAATCTTTTAGGCAAAACTCAGAAAGAAATAATTGATAAAAATAAAAAAAGGTTTGATTTAAAAGAAGCCTTTGATGCTTATTTGCATTTTGGTGGAATGCCTGGTATTCCTGAAATAGGCTTAGACCAAGAAAAAGCTTTAAGCTTATTAGATGGGATTTACTCTACAGTTGTAATAAGAGACATATTGGAACGAGAAAAAAGAAAGGGCGAGAAAACTATATCAGACGCTCTTTTGCTTCGTAAAATTATTTTGTTTTTAGCTGATAATATTGGGAATAGCGTATCTATTAATTCTGTAGGAAACGCTTTGAGTAATTCTGGGCTTTTGACTCAACAAAAGAATAAAACGAATAAATTAAGCGCTCACACAGTTGCCGCATATATCAATGCTTTGCTAGAGAGTTATTTTTTTTATGAAATAAAAAGATTCGATATTAAAGGAAAAGAATATTTAAAAACCCTTGGGAAATATTATATTGTAGATATTGGGCTTCACAACTATCTTTTAGGTTTTAGAAATCGTGACAGGGGTCATATTCTTGAAAATATCATTTATTTTGAACTATTAAGACGAGGTTATGATGTGGCTATAGGCAAAATAGACAATATAGAAATTGATTTTATAGCAACAAAACCTGAAAGCAAAACCTACATTCAAGTAACAGAAACATTGAACAATAAAGATGTGTTAGACAGAGAACTCAAACCTCTAAAAAAGGTTAATGACAATTACGAAAAAATAATTCTTACTTTAGACACTTCTTTAAATACCGATTTTGATGGAATTAAAGCAATAAATATTATAGACTGGCTGATTTCGTGATTAATCATTTATCTAATTTATAGGATTTAGCGATTAGATTTCAACAAAAATAATTTGAATTATAAGAGAATAAAGATTTGCGTGGAATAGTTGTAACAAAGGGCAATTTGCTGAATACATCTGAAAACAATAGTATATAAAGCTGGAATATTAGCTATCAAACCAGGTAAACCAACAACTCCACATATACCGCCCTGGGCTATAGCAACTAAAAGATTCTGATTCAAATAATAGTCTGCTGTTAAAACCATTTTCTGGGTGTGTATAATAATTTGTGTTTCTGGATTTGTCATTGCGAGCCACTAAAAAAAGCGTGACAATCCAGTTTTTTATTGCAGTATTTATAACTACTCGAAAAACTTTTATTTTTCAAACTTTTTTTGAGTAGAACTGTCTTAGGTTTGTATTGGTTTTCGCTTAAATCGCTGATGACAAGTGTCTTTAAAGAATATTTATATTTCTTAACACTTCCTAATGGTTACAAATAAAAACCTCTATGTCAGCTAAAGCTGACTTCTCCCCTAAAATGAAAGTAATTTTATTATCTAAAAAAGAAAAACAACTTTTATAACTTTCGCTATTTACGAATATTATAAAAGTTGTTTTTGTTTTATTAGCCTAAGGTCTTAGCGATTTTTTCTAGTTCTTCACGAATCTTGATATGTTGTGGGCAAACTCTTTCGCAAGCGCCACACTTTACACATTCAGCAGCTTTTTTCTTGCCATGCATACCAACAAGCCAGCCTTCCTGATGTTTTGCCATTTTTAAATCTTTATAAAGAGTGTAAATATTCATAGCTGTAAACGAGCCTGAAATGCCTATATCCATTGGGCAAACCTTAGCACAGTAATTACAGGTAGTGCAGGGGATAAGCGGTATCTTTGCCATTTCCTGACGCGCTGTTTCTACTGTTTTTCTCTGTTCGTCCGTAAGCCCCTTGAAACCCTTCATATAAGAAAGATTGTCTTTCATCTGCTCAATGTTGCTCATGCCAGACAAAACAACCATAACGCCTTCTAAGTCTGCAACATATCTGATAGCCCAAGAAGCATAAGAAGCCTTTGGGTCTGCTTTTTGGAAAACATCTTTCACGCTTTGTGGCGGATTGGCTAACAAACCGCCTTTTACTGGTTCCATAACGATAATAGGCTTGTTATATTTTCTAGCTACTTCATAAATCTTTCGAGACTGAATTGATGGGCTTTCCCAGTCAGCATAATTAAGTTGCAACTGAACAAATTCAGCTTCAGGATGAGCTTTTAATATTTCTTCCAATTCTTCTGCCGTTGAGTGGAAAGAGAACCCCAAATGCTTGATTAAACCTTTTGCTTTGAGTTCTTTTGCCCAGCTCCACAAATCAAAATCATCAAAGAATTTTGTTCGTGATTCGCCAAGATTGTGAAGCAGATAAAAGTCTATGTAACCAGCTCCAGTTCTTTTTAAGGAAGTTTCAAACTGTGCTATTGCGTCTTCTTTGGTTTTACAGCCTATCCAAGCTGCATTTTTGGTTGCAAGCTGGAATTTTTCACGAGGGTATCTTTCTACTAGTGCCTGTCTTATAGCGTCTTCGCTACCTGGATAAGCCCAAGCTGTGTCAAAATATGTAAAACCTGCTTCTAGAAAAGCATCTACCATTTGTTTTGTCTGTTCGACATCTATTTCGTCGGTTTTTGTATCTTTAACTCTTGGAAGTCTCATCAAACCGAAGCCAAGCAATGACTTAGAAAGGAGTTCTGTTTTTGATTTTTTATTTGAAGCCTTGGTTCTTTTTTTTCTATCATTGTTTTTTTGTGCAGAAAGATTTGCCAAAGGGCTAAGAGCGGCAACAGTAAGGGCGCATTTGATAAATTCTCGCCTTTTCATTCATTTCTCCTTTTACTTTTTGATTATGTCTATGACTTCGCCAATATACATTCTGTGGAAAGAATATTCCATTTGCTTTCTTTTATTTATATTACTTCAAATACTTAATTTTTTGCAATAACACAAAAAATCAAATAAATCCATCTTTCTTAAAGATAAATATGATATAATTAGAATTAATAGGTATGTAAATGGATAATTGAGTAGTTCCGAAAAGGAAATATTAAAAATGACAGATAAGCAAAAACAAGAATCTGATTTAATTTTTGTAGTTACAACAGAAAACTATGCTGCACGACATAAAATGAGCATATCAAATGTTTTAAATCTTTTTTCAAAAAAAAATATATATAACCTATTGCGTTCTCAATATGAAGTTTTGCATACCTTAGATTTTAACGAAAGTCTTGAGTTTGTTGAAGACTACCTCTGCAAGGAATAAAAAAAATTGAAAATAATACTATATCACGGAACCGATTCATTATTTGAAAATATTGATTTAACCAAATCTAAAGAAAGACGCGATTTTGGTATTGGTTTTTACACAACAACAATTTCTTCACAAGCAGAGAGCTGGGCAATAAGTAAAAAGAAGAGAAATCATAGTCAAAATGCTTATGTGTATGTTTATGAAGCACATATTTCTGAATCTTTATCCGTTTGTGAACATCTTGATATGTCGGTAGAATGGCTTGAAATGATTAAAACTAATAGAAAACTAGGTGGAATTCAGCATAATTATGATATTGTAATAGGACCTGTCGCTAATGATGATACAATGATAACTGTGAGTCGCTATATAGCAGGTGTATATACAGCAAATGAAGCAATAGAAAGGTTAAAATATTCAAAAGCTAATAATCAAGTTAGTTTTCATACAAACAATGCAATAAAAGCTTTAAAATTTATTAGGAGATATAAAGTTGATTAAAAAATATGAATATCATGGACTTGATATTACTTTAGACATTATGGATAAAATAAGGAATGTAGTTGATTTTATCGCAAATAAAGAAAACAAAAATTTTGAAGAAGCTTATTATTTATTTGCCAAATCAAATACATATAACTCATTGGTAACTCCCGATACTTTGATGTGGTCTGAAAGTTCTGAATTCATAGCTGATGAATTTTTCAGAGAACATGAATAATTTATAAAAATTCTGCAAAAGCTTTATTCCGAAAACAAAGATAATCTAACTTTTTAAAATCCTCCATTATCCCATTTTACGAAAGTAGGCGATGATATTACTCCATCCACTGATTTTTTTAATAATTTTTAGTTTACGCACA
>LXOW01016999.1_pt1 | contig 72783 bp, 58 predicted proteins | sample 1368591 | NCBI WGS metagenome assembly LXOW01 (sample SAMN04884650, study PRJNA319009) | bovine gut metagenome | isolation source: Cow rumen | host: Bos taurus | place: Italy: Legnaro (PD) | collected 2014-07-09
ACGTACAGCTATGAGGGCGGCGTGCTGACGCTGACCAACCCCAAGGGCGAGACCTTCACCGCCGAGGGCGACCCGATGGCGCTGCACTACGTCTCCGCAGTCTCCGATCAGGTGACGGGCGACTTCACGATCCCGACGGACAGCCTCTCCTTCGGTGAATCCGCCGTTCCCGCCGCCGAGGGCGTGACGATCCCGAGCGACGACGGCGCGACGACGCTGACCTTCAACCCCGACGGCAGCTACCGCTTCTTCTTCGAGGCCTACAACATCGAGGATATCGGAACGTACAGCTATGAGGGCGGCGTGCTGACGCTGACCAATCCCAAGGGTGAGACCTTCACCGCCGAGGGCGAGCCGATGAAGCTCCACTATGTCAGCGCGGTGTCGGATCAGGTGACGGGCGACTTCAGCATCCCGGCGGAGAGCCTCGGCGCAGAGAGCACAGAGGAAGAGAAGCTCGTCTCCGCGACTGTCGCCTCCGCCGACCAGGCCACGACCATGACCTTCTTCTCCGACGGCCGCTATGTCTTTGAGTTTGGCGCCTACAGCATCCGGGACGAGGGCACTTATGCCTTCTCCGACGGCGCCCTGACCCTGACGGACGCAAACGGCAAGGAAACCAAGGCTGAGGGCGACCCCATCGAGCTGCACTATGCCTACAGCATGTCCGACCAGCTCACCGGCGACTTCACGGTGCCCGCCGAGCTCTTCGCCTTTGAAAAGGAGGGGATGACCGTCTATTCCAACGACCTGGGCACCACCATCAGCTTCCTTCCCGACGGAGGCTACCGTTTTGAGTTTTCCTCCTACAGCATCGTGGACGAGGGCACGTATGTCTTTGCCGAGGGCGTTCTGAAACTGACGGATGCAAACGGCAAGGAAACCAGGGCCGAAGGAGATCCTGTTGCGCTGCACTATGCGTACAGCGCCTCCGATCAGCTCACCGGGGATTACACCATTCCTGCGTCGCTGTTCGCGGCTTAAGACAATCAGGAGCTGACGGAAAACCGGCAGCTCCTGAGCCTGCTTTATGAATCGAAAACTAACAGGGGGCAGTGTCCATGAATTTCTGGAAAAACTTTGAAGAGAAAAACCCCAAGCTTGCCAAGTGGGTCCGGGAAGGCGGCCTGTTTATCATTGTCAGCAATGTGATCACCGTGTTCAAGTACCTGATCCTGCAGTTTCTGCCAAAGCTGTTCAGCGCTCTGCCGGAGACGGACTTCGGCTGGCCTGCGATCCCCGTGCACTGGGAGATCGCCGGGCGCGCGGTGGACTTTCAGTGGAACGTGCTGGGCTATGACGCGGCCCACGGCGGCATGCGGTACTTCTTTGCCTATCTGATCGCCATGTTCATCGGCGAGGCGGCAAATTTCCCGCTGCAGAGGAATCTGGTTTTCCGCAGCAAGGGAAACGTCTGGTATCAGATGCTGTGGTACTTTATCGCCTTTGTTATCATCACCTGCATCGTCAACTCCATCAACTGCATCTGGGTGGCGGTTGGCGGCCTGTTCGTACCGGACTGGGTGTACAACATCGTCACGGTGGTCCTCAACGGCGGCGTTTCCATGGTGATATTCTTCTTTGTGAACAAGATCATCTTCCCCGAGGGCGAGGCCAAACAGTAATCCGGGCACGTCCAATGGCGGACGCGTGCCTTTCGCGCTCCACCGGCCCAATACAGACTACGGAAGCAATATTGCAACAATAATTGCAACATTGCTTCTTGTGCTATTTCTCCGGTTCTCGTATAATGGACCCGGAACCTGAAGGGAGGAAGCTTATGGACAGCAGAAACAGCAAATACGAAGACCTGTTTCGGGACAGCACGGTCTGGCGTTCGATCTTTTCGCTGGCGCTGCCGAGCCTGCTCACGATCGTGGTCATGATCTTCTACAACATGGCCGACCTCTTCTTCATCGCGCAGCTGCGGGATACGGCCAAGGTGGCGGCGGTCTCCATTGTCATGCCGGTGTTCAGCATCATCATGGCCCTGGCCACCATGATCGGCGCGGGCGGCAGCGCGGTCCTGGCCAACGCCATCGGCGCCGGGGACAGGGAAAAGGCGAAGAACACCTCCAGCCTGTGCTTCTGGGCGGCCATCGGGATCGGCCTTGTCGTCAGCGTCCTGCTGCTTGTCTTTGAGGCGCCGCTGCTCCGGCTGCTGGGTACGAAGCCCGAAATGTGGGAGGACGCGAAACAGTATCAGCGCGTGTTGGCGATGGGCACAGTCTTCATGCTGCTCCCCTCATCGACAGGCATGCTGATCCGCTCGGAAGGCGCCGTGAAAGAAGGCCTGATCGGCAATCTTGCCGGAACCCTTACCAATATCCTGCTCGACCCGCTGTTTATCCTTGTCTTCCGGTGGGGCACCACGGGTGCCGCGATCGCCACGGTGCTGGGCAATGTGGTCGGCACCGCTTACTATCTTTTCTACTGCCTCCGCCGGGCGGCGGTAATATCACTGGACCCCAAACGGGCTCTGGCCGCGCCGGGCGAGCTGCTGTCGATCGCAGCGCTGGGCCTTCCCAACGCGGCCAGCACGGTGCTCTCCGGTTTTGCCTCCACCTTCTCTAACAGCCTTCTCTCTCAGCATGGGACGGACGCCATCGCGGCCCGCGCCGCGGCGGGCAAATCCAGCATGCTAATCTCCATGGTGCAGATGGGGATCTGCATGGGCGTGCAGCCCCTGCTCGCCTATTGCTACGGCGCAAAGAATCTGCCCCGCCTGCGGGAGACCCTGCGAAAGCTGGCTTTGCTCACCGGCGGCATCGGCCTCGGTGCGGTGGCGTTTTGCTTTGCTTTCCGGCATTTCCTCATCTCTCTCTTTCTTAAGGAAGCGGAGGTTGCCGCCATGGGCGAACAGTTCATGCTTTACGTTATGGCGGGCGCGCCGTTTCTGGGCGTGGTATATCTCTGTACGAATTTCCTGCAGAGTACGAGGAAGGCCAAAAGTGCGATCGTGGTCTCTCTGCTGCGGCAGGGGCTGCTGCTGATCCCGCTGCTGTATGGGATGCACGCCCTGTTTGGCTTCCTCGGCATTGCGGCGGCGCACATGGCGGCGGATATGGGGGCGGCGCTGATCGCGGCCTTGATCTTTGCCCGGGAGTATAAGCGCGTGAAGGAGGAGCTTTCATGAACACGGCCAACAACCAGCTCCATCAGGAGACGGAACGACGGCTGCGGCAGGAGCTGCTTTGCTTCCTCGAGCGGGAGCAGGAGCCCACAGTGGGGCAGCTTTGCGAAGCAGCCCAGATCAACCGCTCCACCTTTTACCGGCATTATCGGGACATCCCCGATTTGATGGAAAAAACCGAAAAGGAGATCCAGAAGGGACTGTTCCGCACGGTGGGCAGCCAGGGAGATTTCCTGGAGCGTCTGGAAAGCTCCAGCGACGCACTGGAGCCCCTGATCTCCTACATCGGCCAAAACCGGCACTTTTACGGGGCTTACCTGAGAAAGAACGGCGACGCCGCGCTGGAAGATGGCTACCAGCTCTTCTGGGAAAAGAAGATCCAACCCCTCTTCCTCGCCCATCGGGTAGAGAACGAAGCACGCATGCGATACTTTTTTGCCTACGCCAAGTCCGGCTTCGTCACTATCCTCCGCATGTGGCTGGAGGGCGGCTGCCGCGAGAGTCCCCGGGAACTGGCCGGGATCATCCATAGAATGCTGCCTGCAAAGTAATCCCCATGCGGAAGAATCCGTAGCACGGTCAATGAAAGTGTAGCCAGCATGGGGATTATTACGCATGCCATTCGGTTGCCGCGTTAAGCGGCGAGAATGGCGCGTATAAAAATACTATGGAAGCGCAGCTTTCATAGTAAACGAAACGGCTTTCCCTCTCCGGGAAGGCCGTCTTTTTATAGGAAAGCGAAAATGAGGACGCATTGACGAATATGGAGATTTACCGTCCGGCCCTTGTCCCATAGAATAGGATCACGAAATCAGAAGAAAGCGAGGAGATCGCATGGCACACTGGTGGAACGGATATCCCTGGCGGGTGATCCAGCCGAATTTCCGGGAGATCGACACAAAGAACTTCGACGAGGAAGCTTTTCTTGCGTCTCTGAAGGAATTTTCCTGCAACGCTGTGATGCTCAACGCCGCCGGCCTGATCGCGAGCTATCCCACTCAGCTGCAGAACCACACCCGCAGCGCGTATCTGGACGGCTTCGACCTTGGTCGCCTCGTGGAGCGCTGCCATGAAAACGGCATCAAGGTCATTGCCCGGACGGATTTCAGTAAGATCCCTGTCGCGGTCTACGAGCGGCATCCGGATTGGGCTTATCGCCATGCCGATGGCAGCGTGCTGGAATATAACGACACGGTGCAGACCTGCCTCTCCGGCGGCTATCAGGGCGGGTACATGGATGAGATCCTGAGGGAGATGTTTGAAACGATCCCCTTTGACGGCATCTACTGCAACATGGGCACCGCCACGGGCGTCATCGTGGACTACAGTATGAACCGCCACGGCCCCTGCCAGTGCGAAGCCTGCCGCAGCGCCTTCAAGGCCAAATACGGCATGGACGTTCCCGTGGAGCTGACGCGCACCGACAAAGCCAGCATGGTCTACTTCCGCTTTATGCAGGAGCTCGCCGGGGCGCAGAAAAAGCGCATTACCACACTTTTAAGGGAGATCAATTCCGAGCTCGCCTATTGCTCGGTGGACTATGTGCGGCAGGAGGCCAACAGCGAGCTTGGCCGCGAGCTGCCCCACTGGCAGTATCAGGCCTCCTCCAACGCCCGCGCCATTCGAGGCATGGGCCAGGAGGCGGACGTGGCCGACGTAGACTTCATGGGCTTTGCCTACCGCCATGTAGCGGTGAACCCCGCCTTCCAGGAGCTGCGGCTCTGGCAGACGCTGGCAAACTTCGGCGGGCTGGATTACTACGGGATGGGCAGGCTCTATGACAAAGAGGACAAGAGCGCGTACCCCCGGGTGCAGAAGGTGTTCCGCTACGCCGCAGAGCACGAGGATGTGTGCTATGGTGTTACCTCCGCCGCCGATACGCTGCTGGTGCGGGAGGCCTATGTGATCCCCAACGCCGAGGAGCGAGGCTGGATCCGGGCGCTGACCGAGAGCCATATCCTCTTTGACGAGACTCTTTCCGGCGGCCTTGCGAAGATCAATCTGGGTAAATACAAAACGATCATCCTCCCGGAAAAGCAGCGCCTTGCCCCGCCCGCTCTGGAAAAGCTGGATGCCTGGGTCAGGGCCGGCGGCACATTGCTTGCCTCCGGAGCGCTTCCGGCGCTTTCATGCTTCGGCGTTCGGGAAGGCGGTCGGCGCAGCGATCAGGCGCTTGGCGCCATGCTGCGTGTGGACGGCGCCGAGCGGCCCCTCTTCATGATGGGCAAGAGCTACTGGGAGCGGGACTATGAGGAAGGCGTCGAGAAGATCGGCAATCTTCTCATGCCCGAGCGCTTCGGCCCGCCGGAGTTGTGCTACCCGACCGAGGCTCCCACGGATTACCCGGCAGCGACCAGAATGCCCTGCGGCGAGGGCTTCGGCGTCACGATCCCCTGGTACCCGGCCACGAACTACTATACGGACGGCTTTGACAACTGGCTCATATTCCTGCAGTATGTTCTGACAAGGCTCTGCCCCTGCCGCCCGATTTCCGAACACCTGCACCCGACGGTGGAGGTCACCCACGGCCGCAAGGAGGACTTTGAGGTCGTCCACTTCGTCAACGGCAGCGGCCATTTCGGCAACAGCTTCTTTGATCCGGCACTACTCACGGACCAGAGCATCACGATCCCTTGGGAGAAGGGGACTGCCTGCTGCGAAAATCTGGACGAGCCCGGCAATGTCCGCTGGGCGCTGGAAAATCAAAAGCTGACCATTACGATCCCCAAACTGGGCGCACACGCCTGCGTCGTCATCAAGGAGGAATAGTAAATGACTGTACCTGAAAAAGTGGCGGCGGCCAACGCAAAGGTCATCGAGATCATGACCAAGGGCCGCCCGGTCTGGACAGACGTCCTGCCCGCGCTGGAAGCGGTGCCCGGCATGGAGCCGAATCTCATTCTGGTTCCCGGCCCGCCCATCGAGCCGAAAGATTTGCCCATCCCGCTGAAAACCGCGGTCTGCGGCGCGGCCTGCCACGACGGCCTGGCCAAGAATGTGGACGAGGCCTGGGAGATGGTGCTGCGCGGGGAGATCAGGATCGCCCCTTCCCAGGACTACAACTGCGGCAACGCGGCCTCCAGCGTCATGTCCGCCAGCATGCCGGTGTTTGTGGTTGAAGATAAGACCAACGGCGGCAAGGGCTTCTGCGTGCCTCATCCCGGCTCCAATCCCCGTGTGCTCCGCTGGGGCATCTACGGCGAGGACGTGGAGGAAAACCTGCGCTTCATCCGCGGCGACTACGCGGCGGTGCTGGGGGAGGCCGTCAGGAACTCCGGCGGCATCGATCTGATCCGCGTGCTGTCCAAAACGGCAGGCATGGGCGACGAAAACCACAACCGGCAGCCCGCGGCCTCCATGGCGCTGGCTCTGGAACTGGTGCCCTGGCTGCTGGACGTGGATCATCCGGCCCGGGATAAGGTCATCAAGGAGATCGCGGCCAACGACCGCTTCTTCCTGCATGTGATGATGGCGGGTGTGGAGGCTATCATGGCCTCCGCCAAGCAGGTGCCCTACTCCACCGTCATGGCGGGCATGGGCGGCAACGGCATCGAGTTCGGCATCCAGGTGGCCGGAACCGGCAACAAGTGGTACACCACCAAGGCGCCGCTCATTGCCGGCATCTTTCTCAAGCCCACCACCACGGAGGCGGATCTCCTGGGCTATCTGGGCGACAGCTGCGTCACCGAGGTCTGGGGCCTCGGCGGCATGAGCGCCATCGCGGGCCCCGCCTATCTGCGTATGACCGGCGGCACCTTCAAGGACGCCAAGGAGCGCACAGAAAAGGCCCGCCAGGTGTCTCTGGGCGAGCATAGCTTCGCCCCCATCCCCTGGGACGATTACCGCGGCTTCCCCGTGGGCGTGGATATCCGCAAGGTGGTCGGGCTCAACATCCTGCCCATCAGCCACGGCGGCAGCGCCCTGAAAACCGGCGGTCAGGCCGGCGCGGGCGCGGCAGAGCTGCCGGTGGAGGTATTTAAAAAAGCCGTCGTCGGCATGGTCGAGGACGTGAAAAGACGGGAGGGCGAAGCGGAATGATCTTTACGAAAATCGAGCGGGATCGGTACATCGACTCTCTGGAGACTCTGTCCGAGACCGCGATCTTAAACGAGCAGCCCGGCATCGAGACCGGCTATGTGGGCATGGCCACCCAGGTGTTCAAGGAGGTCATCGAGGAGATCGGCCTAAGTACCCCGGAGATNNGCGCCCACGGACGACGCGGAAAAGCCGGAGAGTTATTTGAGCTCCGCTGCCGCCAAGGAGGCCGAACCGAGAGCCAATCTCTGCCAGATCTCCGTCCCCGGCGAATATGCCCTGGAAGAGGTCAAAAAGGCGCTCAACGCCGGGATGCACTGCTGTGTGTTCTCCAACAACGTGCCGCTGGAGCAGGAGCGGGAGATGAAGGAGCTGGCCCGGGAGAAGGGACTTCTCTGCATGGGCCCGGACTGCGGCGTGGCCAACATCAACGGCGCAGCCCTGGTGCTCTCCAGCATCAACAACCGCGGACCCTTCGGCATCGTGGGCGCTTCCGGCACCGGCATCCAGCACGTGGCGGCCATCCTCCACGAGGCTGGCAGCGGCGTCAGCCAGACCATCGGCACGGGCGGCAACGACCTGAAGGAGCCAGTGGGCGGCATTACCATGCTCATGGGCATCGACGCTCTGGAGGCCGACCCCGAGACCAAGTATATCATCCTCATTTCCCGCAAGCCTGCGGACAGCGTTCTGAACAAGCTCCTCTCCCGCATCCGCCAGATGCGCAAGCCTCGGGTGGTGTTCTTCATGGGCTGTGACAGAGAGACCATTGAGGAGACCGGTTCCGTCTGGGCGGGGAATCTGGACGACTGCGCCCTGCGGGCCCTGGAACTGATCCATAACGATTACTCCCTCGGGAGCCTCAGCGAGCTGAAAGAGATCGCCGGAGAGGCCGTGAAGGGCATGGCGCCCGAGCAGAAATACGTGCGCGGGGCTTACACCGGCGGCACCTATCTGGACGAGGGCATGCGCGCCATGTGGGAGGCCACCGGCGGCCTCTGGTCCAACGCCCCCATGAGCCCGGAATGGAAGCTGCCGGAAGGAGCGGCCAGCCGGGAACACACCGCCATTGACTACGGCGAGGAGGAATACACTCTGGGCCGTCCGCACCCGGCCATCGACGCATCCATCCGCCGCCCGGCGATCCTGAAAGAAGCGGCTGACCCGAGCGTGGCCGTGATCGTGCTGGACTTCATCCTCACCCCGCCGGGACATATGGATCCCTGCGGCTATGTGGTGCCGGATATCCTCAAGGCGCAGGAGCTGGCAAAGAGCCGGGGCGGCAAGCTGGTGTTCATCGCCTCCGTGCTGGGCACCACCGCAGACTGGCAGGACATCCGCAAACAGGAGCAAGAACTCCGGGACGCGGGCGTGCTGGTCTGCCGCACCAATTACCGCGCCGCGCTGCTGGCGTCTGAGATCATCAAACTCAGGAGGGATGCGTAATGGCTGATACAAGTAAGATGCTGAGCCTGTTCCGTTCGGAGCTGGTGGTGGTCAACGTGGGTCCCAAGTCCTTTGCGGACGTGCTGGAAAAGCAGGGCTACACGGCGCTGCAGGTGGATTGGAAGCCGGCGGCCGGCGGGGATAAGCAGATGCAGGAGATGCTCCAGTATCTGGGAGGCTACTGATGAAGATCCTTGTCTGCAACGTGGGGAGCACTTCCCTGAAATTCAAGCTCTACGATATGCCCGACGCCCGCGTCCTCGCCCAGTGCGGCGTGGAGCGCGTGGGTTCGGAGCATGACGCGATTTTCCGCTATGAAAACTGCCTCACCGGGGAGAAGACGGCCTTCGACAGGGCTGATATCCCCGACTACGAAAGCGGCATCCGCCTCTTTCTCGACTATCTGACCGGGGAGAGGACGGGCGTCATTTCCGCCGTCACCGAGATCGAGCGCGTGGGCTACAAGGCGACGCTCTCCAAGGGTCACTTCGGCATCCACGAGCTGGACGAAGAGGTGCTCCAGGGTATGGAGGACTGGCTGAGCCTCGCGCCGCTGCACAACCGGGCGTATCTGGACGCGATCGCCGTCATGCGCGGCTTTCTGCCCGAGGCCCGCTTCATCGGCTGCTTTGAGACCGCCTTTCACCGGGACATTCCGCTGGAGCGTAAGCTTTACGGCGTGCCCTACGAGTGGTACGAGCGCTACGGCGTGCAGCGCCTGGGTTATCACGGCGCCTCCCACGGCTATATTGCCGACGTGCTGAACGGGCAGGGGAGAGACTACAAGGCGATCTCCTGCCACCTGGGCGGGAGCTGCTCGGTCTGCGCCATCGAGAACGGCAGGAGCGTGGACACCAGCTTCGGCATGAGCCTGGAATCCGGCCTCATCCACGCCAACCGCGTGGGCGACATGGATACCAGCATGTCTTACTTTCTCCGCAGCGAGGGCATGAGCGACGAGGAGATTTTGCAGGGGCTGCAGAAAAAGGGCGGTCTGCTGGGCATCTCCGGTGTGTCGAACGATCTGCGCTATGTGATCGAGGCCGCGCAAAACGGCAACGCGCGCGCAAAGCTCGCGGTGGACGTGTTTGTCACCGGCATCGTCCACTATATCGGCGCCTTCGCCATGGATCTGGGGCGGCTCGACTATTTGGTATTCACCGCCGGGATCGGTGAGCATTCCGCGCTCCTCCGCGAGCGTGTCTGCGAAAAGCTCGGGCTTCTCGGCGTGAAGCTGGACGAGGGGAGAAACAGGCAGAACGCGCCGATGATCTCCGCCGACGATTCCGCCGTGCGGGTGCTGGTGATCCCCACCAACGAGGAGTTGGGCATCGCCCGCCGAAGCTACGAGTACCAATGAGCTATTCGTATTCTCCTGAGCTGAAAGCGCCGCAGAAAATGCCGGATATCGACCCGGGCAAAGCTGCTATGGCGGGGATGCTGAAGATCCTGCGCCTGACCCACCAGAAGCAGACGGCGGCCTTTCAGCCGCCGGAGGGTCTCCACTGCGGAAGGATGACTGTTTCCACAGCCGACGGCGCGGAGCTTCCCTGCTTTGTGATCGAGCCGGAGGGCGTTGAGGAAACGCCGCCCGGCGTGCTGATGCTCCACGGCGGCGGCTTCTATCTGCCGGTGCAGACCGCCGCGCTGGCGCTGGGCTGCGCATACGCCAGAGGCTTGAACGCGCGTGTCTTTCTGCCGGAATACCGCCTGGTGCCGCAGTTCACCGCCCCAACACAGCTTCACGACTGCCTTGCCGTCTGGACTGCGATGCAGCGGCAGGGGGTTGACTCGACCCGGCTTCTGGTGATCGGGGACAGCGCCGGGGCAGCGCTGGCGGCGGGACTGTGTATCAGGCTGCGCGGCTGCGACTGTCCTCAGCCGAAGGGGCAGCTTCTCATCTATCCCGTACTGGATGATCGGGCGGCGCGTTATCCCTCCTATGAGAAATACGCCGACGCCTGCTGGTCGCCCGGCGCGACAAGAGCCATGTGGAACGCCTATTTGAAGGAGGCGGACGAAGGTCTGATGCCCTGTCTGGTTCCGGCGGGGTGTGAGGATTTGAAAAACCTGCCCGCCGCCTACATCGAGCCACAGGAGATCGACGTGCTGCACGACGAGGCCGTCGCCTATGCCTGCGCCTTGCAGAAGGCCGGCGTTTCGGTGGAGCTCAACGAAATTGCAGGCTCCTACCACGGCTTTGACAGCGATCTTTCTTCACCGCTTGTCCGGCGTGTGATTGCGCAGCGGATCGAGGCGGCAAAGAAAATTTTGACCTGAAAATACGCTGACCTGATCGTGAAATCGGGTCAGCGTTTTTAACGGCCTCTATGATATTCAGTCGTCCATATCGGGAAACTGGATCGCCAGCTTGCAGAACAGATCCTCCAGGTCCAACCGCGCGTTCATGTTGTGATATACGCGAATGGGCCGATTCTGCCGATCGAATCTGTATTCCATGGTCTCGGGGTCGACCGTCGGGGCGGGCAGCACGCGGTATCCGTCCGTTTTCTCCCGCTCCTCCATCAGGGCCGCGACGACGCCCTCGTCGCCGAGCCCCCACAGCTCGCCGTGAGGCCAAGGCTTGTCTTTTCGTTCCGATCCAAGCCTCAAGTTCAGCTCAACGAGCTGTCGGAACAGGTAAGCGCCGATTTTCCCATGGGGCTTGACCTTGTATTGCAGCTCGGCCAGTGAGACGCCAAATTGCTTATAGGTGCTCAGAGGCACCTGCCACAGCGGCATGGAAGAGCGGAAGACGACGTTTGCCGCACAGATATCCTGCGATAGATTGAATTCTTCGCCTCCCTTGGGATAGTCGCCGCCTCCGATCCAGACGGCGGTGATGCGATCGCAGATCGCAGGTTCCATCAAAATGGCGGAGGCCAGATCCGTCAGAGCGCCCTGCATGCCGATAAACAGCGGGCGATCATCCTCACGGAGCGCTTCCTGCACGATGAAGCGCGCGCCTTCGGAGATGATGGGCGTCTGCTCGTCAAGCAGAGGTCCAGCCGCGCCTTTCAGCACCGGGTACTGTCCGGAAACATGCATGAGTTCCAGTATTTTCTGAATCTCATCAAAGCTTGCCTGCATCGTTGCCTCCGGCGGGAGGCCGTGGAAATTCATGTGCGCAAAGTGGCAGGCAATGATCGCACGGATATCAAACATCGGGGTCATGAGAAGGTGCGCCAGCGTGTACTGGTCGTCCGCCTCATTCTTGCAGTCGGTATGGACGATATATCGGATTTGCCGGGAGGGCGGGACTTCAAAGTCATAGGTAAACATCGGGAAAGCTCCTTGTCATAATAGCCGCTGCAGCACAATGGCCCAGAGCGGGATCGTCACGATGGACAGGGCGGTGGAGAGGAAAATCAGCTTGGCCGAGAGAGTCCGGTTGCCGCCGTAGATCGTGCAGAGCATGGTGGAATTGGTGGCGGCGGGCATGGAGGCCATCAGGATCAGCACACCCTTCAGCACCGGATCCACGTCCGGGAAGGAGAGCAGCAGCGCCGTCAGCGCGCCGAGACCGACAAGGCGCAGCAGCACATAGGGGATCGCCCGCCATTCGGTGAAGATTTCCTTGAAGGGGACGCTCGCCAGCACCGAGCCGATGACCAGCATGGCGCAGGGGGAGGTGGCCTGACCGATGAAGGCGCAGCCGTCCAGGATCACCGAAGGCACCGGCACACGCAGCAGATAGAGGATCGCCGCCGCGACGCCTGAGAGGAAGGCCGGGTTCAGGATCTTTTTCAGCGGCAGCTTTCCCGCCAGCAGCCAGATCCCCAGCGAGAAGCACAGGAGATTATAGGGAATGTTCAGGAGCGAGCCGTAGAACGCGGCGTTTCCGCCCAGCACCGCGGCGCAGACCGGGATGCCGATATAGGTCACATTGCCGCACATGATTTCAAAAAGGTAGACGCCTTTGTCTTCGGCCGGCGGACGGAGCAGCGGCACGACGCAGAGAGCCACAAGCCCGCTGAGCAGGAACATGCCGAAGGACAGGCCGAGGGTCAGCAGAACACCCTTGGGATCCACCGCGGAGCCGGAATTCAGGATTGCACTAAATAAATAGAATGGTAAAATGATTTTGACCACGATGTTCGACACCGTGGCGGTGCCCTCCTCCGAGAGCACGTTCGCCTTGCGGCAGAGAAAGCCCGCAAGAATGCCGATAAAGATGACCGTGATCTGATGCAGCGCAGCAGACATAGCTATCCCTCCGTTTCTGCCTGTCATTATAAGGAAAAAACAGCGGATTGAAAAGCGGGAAATTCGTTTTTTTATGTCCCGATTTGCTTCTGTAAAAATGTGTCAAATATGATAACAGCAAAGCGAATCTGCGAATACACAATTGAAATACTCCGTGTTATCGTGTTTGCATCCCGATCCCGGAGAAAAATGAGGAGGATGCACATGAGTACGAAAACAAAGAAAGGCCTGCTGAACGGCTGGTTTGAGGCTCCGTTCTGGAATACCCGGATCACCTCTGCCAACGTCCACGGCAAGGAGCGCTGGCTGGGCTACGTGGCCGGTCCCTTCGGCGTCATGCTGCTGCAGTCCATTGTCAACAGCTATTTCAACAAGTATCTGACGGATACCCTGGGCTTCACGGTCACACGGGGTATGTGGATCGCGAGCTTCATGGTGGTGTTCCCGGTGCTGTCGAAGCTGCTCGACGCCATCACCAACGTCCTGATGGCGAAGGTGCTGGACAACACCAAATGCCGTCAGGGCAAGCTGCGCCCCTGGTTCATCCTGTCCCTGCCCATCACGGTCGCCAGCATCATCATGATGTTTGCCATCCCGAATATGAGCGCCAAGGCTCAGGCCATCTGGGTCGTGGTCTCGTATAACCTGTTCTATTCCGTGGGCTATACCATGTGGTATATGGCCTATGAGCTCTCCGCCGCGCTCTCCACCCGCAACGTCAAGCAGCGCTCCGGCAACTCCATCGCAGGCCAAGTCACCAAGAACATCGGCACCGGTATCGTCTCCATCCTGTTCCCGACGATCCTCTCCACGATCTCCCACAGCGTGGGCGGCGACAAGCAGGGCTATCTGGTGTCTCTCGCGGTCATGTGCGCCATCGCCGTGCCGCTGACCTTCATCCAGTACTTCTACACCCGTGAGCGTATCACCGAAGAGCGCCGCGCCACCGAGGGCGAGGGCGAGCTGATTCAGGTCAAGGAGGCCAGCTTCGGCACCCAGCTCAAGGCCTGCCTCAAGGACAAGTACTGGGTCATGTTCATCATCCTGATCTTCGTCTATCAGGTGCTCAACGCCCTCAAGAGCGTCTCCCAGATCTACTACGCCGGCTGGGTCGTCGCGGGCAACGCCTACGGCGAGGCGGCCGCCATCCAGGCGCGCTTCACCATGATCGCCATGGCGCCTATGGGTCCGATGCTCTTCGTCGTGCTGCCGATGATCAAGAAGTTCGGCCGCACGAAGATGATCATTCTCGGCTCCGCCATCGCTTTTGTCGGCGCGCTGGGCGCGTTCTTCGGCGCCGGACACACCGCGCCTGTCTATGCCGGTACCGGCCTCGGCGGCGTGGGCGCGATGTTCTACGTCTACACGATGATGAGCTTCACCGGCGACGCCATCGACCATGTGGAGTATTCCCAGAAGGTTCGCGTCGAGGGCGTGACCGCCGCGCTGGTGGGCTTCATGCACTCGCTGGCCAACGGCATCGGTCAGGGACTCTTTAACCTGGGGCTGATGCTCTCCAAGTACAGCACCCCGGAGATGATCGGCACCGTCGAGAAGAAGGGCAAGCTGGTCGAGGTCTATGCCGATCAGACCGCAGGCGCGACCACCTGGATCAACTTCTCCTATCAGGGCGCGATTGCACTGACCGCGCTGCTGTTCCTGATTCTGTTTGTGTTCTTCTTTGATATTGACAAGCGTATGCCGGAGGTCACGCACGCTCTTATCGAGCGCAAGAAGGCCGAGTGCGAGGCGAAGGGCATCCCCTATGTCTCCCATGAGGAGCAGATGAAGGCGGAGATCGCCCAGCAGCAGAAGGAAGCCGAGGAGAACCGCGTCAAGGAGCTGAGGGAAACCTGCCGGAAGAAGGGGCTGGACTTTGACACCGAGAACCGGAAGTATCTGGATAAGCAGGCAAGGAAAGCCGCCAAAAAGGCAGCGAAGAAAGCAAAAGCACAGAAATAAATAAACGCAAGGGGCTGTGAAGAAACTTTTCCTCACAGCCCCTTCGGTCTATCGCCTCATATTTTGTTCCCGGAAGGCGGCGGGCGGAATCCCTGCAATCTCCTTGAAGGTCTCGGCAAAGAAGCTGCGGGAGCCGAAGTGCAGCCTCTCGCAGATATCCTGAATGCTCAGATCGGAGGAGAGAAGCAGAGTTTTTGCTTTTTCCACCTTGACAATTTTGATATAGTCGTTGATACTGAAGCCGGTCTCCGCCTTGAATTTCCGGGAGAGGTAATAGTCCGCATAGCCGATGTGAGAGGCGAGGTCGGAGAGCGTCAGCTTTTCCTCCGCGTGCAGCTCGATATAATCGCAGCAGCTCTGAATCTGGGGGGAATAGTCGGGGTTGGAGCGGCTTTTGTGGACGAGATGGATAAAATCGTCGTACATGGTGTGTCCGATGTGCGCCGCGTCCGCGACGGTCTTGCAGTCGAGAATGTCCTGAATGTAGGCGTCGCCCCGGGAATAGGCCACCTCCGGTGACAGACCGCCCTGAATCGCCGCGCGGGTGCAGAGGGAGATGAACACGATCTGCGAGACCCGCACCTGCTCCAGCGAGCCCATACTGCCTGCCTGCACCCCGCGGCTGGCGGAGGCCGCGTCGTGCAGCACGGATTTGTAGTTGAGGTCGCCCTCGCTCACCATGCGCATCAGCGCCTGCTCGGTGCGGTAGGTGTTCATGCGATCCTTCCGGATCACAGGCTCCCGCTCACCCTGCTTGAGTGCCGGTTCAAAAAATGCGATATCCGCGTTGGTCAGCTGCTCGCCGGTGACACAGTAGTGCAGCATCAGCGTGTGACGAAAGAAGTCGATCGTGGAGACGACGGGGATGCGCTGCAAGATTTTGATGAGCTTCGGCCGCCAGCGGTGCGGAATTTTGGCGCTCTGCACCGCCTTGCTGATGCCGTTATAGCTCAGCTCCGTCGTGGTCGTGGGGCCGAAGACATGGATGCGCAGCAGCGCGTCCCCTTCAAATTCAAAGGCCGCGCTCCAGCTCAGACCGTAGTGGTTGCTCAGCAGGATCGGCTCCCGGTGCTCCCGGGCGTGGTTTTGCACCGCCTCCATGCAGCCGGAGGAGAAAAAAACCTGATCCAGAACCGCATCCGGACAGTTGGTTCCGAGCAGCTTGCCCTCTGCGTCATAGCACCAGGCGTACATTTTTCCCGTGCAGGAGAGCAGGTCCTGCAGCACCTGCAGGCGCTCTCCCAAAGGCAGATCCATTAAGGCCATAGCGGCAGCCTCCTTTTTATGACCTGTTTTCAGTGTATCACAGATTCATCAAATTTCAAGACAGTTTGGCAAATATAAGAATATACCATTTTGCCGCAGATCCGTATAATAGGCTCATCAAATGAAAAAAGGAGCTTTGACTATGAAAATCGGTTTTATCGGAATGGGTATCATGGGCAAGCCCATGGCTTTGAACCTCGTGAAGGCGGGGTATGACGTGACGGTCTCCAACCGCAATATGGCCAAGTGTGAGCCGGTGGTCGCGGCTGGCGCGAAGGCCGGCAGCTATATCGAAGTGGCCGAAAGCTGCGACGTGGTCATCACGATGCTCCCCAACGGCCCCCAGGTCAAGTCCGTCATGCTGGGCGAAAACGGCGTGGCGGCGCACATGAAGGCCGGTTCCACCTTCATCGACATGAGCTCCATCAACCCCGTGGATTCCAAGGCGCTGTGTGAAGGCGTCGCGCCCTACGGCGTGGAGATGCTCGACGCCCCGGTCTCCGGCGGCGAGCCCAAGGCCATCGACGGCACGCTCTCCATCATGGTGGGCGGCAAGCAGGACGTGTTTGACAAGTACAAGGATATGCTCGGCGCGATGGGCTCCTCCGTGGTGCGCTGCGGCGACGTCGGCGCGGGCAACACCACGAAGCTCGCCAACCAGATCATCGTGGCCTGCAACATCCAGGCCCTGGCCGAGGCGCTGACGCTGGCGCAGAAGGCGGGCGTCGATCCGAAGCTGGTCTTCGAGGCCATCCGCGGCGGTCTCGCCGGCTCCACCGTCATGAACGCGAAAGCCCCCATGATGATCGCGGGCAACGACAAGCCCGGCTTCAAGATCGACCTGCACATCAAGGATCTGAACAACGCCCTGGACTGCGCGCACTCTGTCGGCGCGCCCGTTCCCATGACGGCCTCCGTGCAGGAGATCCTCCAGTGGATGCACAATCACGAGGGCGGGCAGAAGGATCACAGCGCCATCGCCCAGTACTATGAGTACCTGTCCGGGATCCAGATCGGAAGATAAAACACAATCACAGCCCCGGCTTTTGCCGGGGCTGTTGCGCTAAAAAGGAGTCAAGGATGAATCGAAAACTTCGGATCGACGCGGAAAAAGCCGCCTATACCGCTATCAACGCCGTGATGCCGGAGGGCGCGGTGCGCCGTGCGCTGCTGGGCAGACAGTTCCCCGGCCGCGTGTTCCTGATCGCCGCGGGCAAGGCGGCGCCCCGCATGACCCAGGCGGCGCTGTCGGTTCTCACCGTGCCGGTGACGGAGGGTCTCGTCATCAGCAAGTACGGCCATTTTGACAGCCCTATTGAGGGCCTGCGCTGCTTTGAAGCGGGGCACCCCGTGCCGGATGAAAACAGCGTCCTCGCCGGAGAGGCGGCACTGAAGCTGACGGAGGATCTGCGGGAGGATGATACCGTGCTCTTTCTCCTCTCCGGCGGAGGCAGCGCGCTGTTTGAAAAGCCGCTGATCCCGCTTGCCCAGTTGCGGGACATCACCAATCAGCTCCTGGCCTGCGGGGCGGACATCGTGGAGATCAACACCATCCGCAAGCGCCTCTCGGCGGTCAAGGGCGGAAAGTTCGCGGCCCATTGCGCCCCGGCAAGGGTGGAGGCCGTGATCCTCTCGGATATTCTGGGCGATCCGCTGGATAGTATCGCTTCCGGGCCGGTCAGCCCCGACACGGCGAAGTGTACCGAGGCGCTGGACATTGCGGAAAAATACAATCTGCGCCTCAGCCCGGAGGCAGAGGCCTGCCTGCACGTGGGAACGCCCAAGGAACTGTCCAACGTCCACGCCCAAGTGGTAGGCAGCGTTCGGGAGCTCTGCCGCGCGGCGGGCGAGGCCTGCCGCAGCATGGGCTATGAAACCGTGTTTCTCACCGATCAGCTCAGCTGTGAGGCGCGGGAGGCGGGGCGCTTTCTCAGCGCTGTTCTCCGTTCTCATGCGGCGGAGGGAAAGAAGCTTGCGTTCCTCGCGGGGGGCGAGACGGTCGTCCATCTGACCGGAATGGGCCTGGGCGGCCGGAACCAGGAGCTGGCGCTCTCCGCCTCGGAAGGGCTGCGGGGGCTTGAAAACGCCTGCGTCATCGCTGTCGGCTCCGACGGGACGGACGGTCCCACCGACGCGGCGGGCGGCTATGCCGACGGCGATACCTTCGATGCGCTGAGAGAGAAGGGGATTCAGCTTCACGAAGTGCTGAAAAACAACGACGCTTACCACGCACTCAAAGCGGTGGACGGCCTGATCGTCACCGGCCCCACGGGCACCAACGTGAACGATCTGTACCTCGGCCTGGTGGATGGATAATACCATAACAAAATGACACCCGGAGATCCTGATTCACAGGATTTCCGGGTGCTTTTTCACTGAGCGCCCAGTGCTGCCGAGCGCTGCCTGTGCTTTGCCGTGAGCCGCTGTCCCAAAGTGGTACCCCGGTAAAGCGTTCCAGCCCCTCGCAGGTTCGGAACGTCGGCGTCCTCCCGCGGAAGGAAAAAGCTGCGTGCCGGTCAAAGCTGCTGGGAATCGCTGCGTCCTGCTGCCTCATGCAGTCGATGATATGGACAGTCACGTTCTGCCGGAAAGGAAATCTGACAAGAATAAGGGAAAGCCTGGAGGCAGGCCTCCGGGCTTTCCCTTGTCGTTACGAATCACTTACACGCCAGAATGCTGTTTTGCCGCACCATCCACAGCACCCGGGCGGCACTGCGGCGAAGGTCATCCAGGCGGACGGCGCCGCTCTCCAGTCCCTTTTGCAGAGCCTCCACCTGATCCGGACGGCCGGGCATCACCAGATCGCACTGGGAGGCCGCAGCCTTTTGCACGTCGCCGCTTAATGGCACGGTGCAATCCTCCCGAGTGGCCTTCATGGAATCCCAGTCGGACATGACCATGCCCTCGAAGCCCCACTCGTTGCGCAGAACCTTGACCAAAAGATCGTAGTTGTTGGTACAGTAGACGCCGTTGACCTTGTTATAGGCGGCCATGACGGTCATGGGCTTCGACTCCCTGACGGCAATCTCAAAGCCGCGCAGATAGAGCTCCCGCAGCGTCCGCTCGGTCAGATTGGAGGAGGACATGTTGCGTTCCAGCTCGCAGTTGTTGGCGGCAAAGTGCTTGACGCTCATCCCCTTGCCGGGGTGCTTCTGCACACCGCGCACGATGGCGGCCGCAAGCTTGCCGGAAACCAGTGGATCTTCGGAATAGTACTCGAAGGTGCGCCCGCAAAGCGGATTGCGGTGGATGTTCATGCCCGGGGCGAGCCACACGGTCACGCCGAAGGCCTCCATCTCCGCGCCCACCGCATCGCCGACCTCCTCCAGCAGCGCCTGATCGAAGCTCTGCGCCAGAAGCTGGCTGCACGGCCAGGCAGTGGCGTACTGGTAATGCACGGTGCCATCCTTCGGATCGGCCATCTGGCTCTTCAGCGCCATGCCCGCGAAGCCGAAGAAATAACGCTTGTAGGCCTCCAGATTTTCCGCCACTCGGGCGGCCTTGGTGCTGCCGTCGGGAAGTTCCACCACCTGGCTGGTCAGGTTCAGGCCCGCCGGACCATCGGAGAGGATCGCGTTGGGGATGCCGAGGGCTTCATACAGCTCCGGCGTCGTGGTACCGGAGGCACCCATAGCCTCTACCTGCAGGTTCTTGTTGGAGGTTCCGCCGCCCACGGTGAGGCGGATGAGCTGCTCGGCACTCATGCCGTCGGTCACCGGATCGCTCGCTTGCGGCGTCTCATAGCGGTGTACCAGTGCCTCGGGAACGATGGCGTCCAGAGACAGCCGGGGCAGCCCGTCGGCGCAGAACGCAGGGCGCGGGGGCGGCGTGATCTCGCTGATCTCATGCTGCGGCGGGCAGACGTTCGCGCACTGCTCCAGCACATATTCCTGAGCTGCCGTCAGCACCGCGCAGGGCGCATCACCCAGGAAGAGCGGGTACTTCCCGGCGCGCAGCACCCAGGCGGCCTGCCCGTCGTCGTAGCAGCTCAGCTCACGCAGCGCCATCGAGAGGACGACCGTCTCCTCCTCGCCGGGGCGCAGCTCTTTTGTCTTGGCGAAGGCGACCAGCCGTTTTGCCTCGGCTCCGGTCTTACCGAAGGGCACGGAGGCATAGAGCAGCACGGTCTCCCGCCCGGTACGCTCGCCGGTATTCTTGACCGCCGCCTTGACGGCTATCTCCCCGTTTTCCGGGACGATCCCGATCAAACTCAGCGCAAAGCTCGTATAGCTCAGGCCGTAGCCGAAACGGTAGCGGGGCTTGACGCCGAAGCTGTCGAAGAAGCGGTAGCCGACATAGATGCCCTCGTTGTATTCCTGATTGTACTTGTCTCCACCCAGATAGGAGTAGCTGGTGTTGGAGGGGAGATCCTCGAAGCGGTACGCCCAACTGGTGGCGAGCCTGCCGGAAAAGTTCTGTTTGCCGGAGAGCACATCGGCCAGCGCGTTGCCGCCCTCCTCGCCGCCCTGCACGAAGTAGACCAGGGCAGAGACATGCAGCGTATCCAGAAAGCTCAGATCGATCACACCGCCGCAGTTGACGATGACGACGAGGTGTTTATAGTGCCGCGACACGAACTCCAGGTTCTCCCGCTCCACGTCGTCCAGGCGATAGTCGCCCTGCTCATCCACGCGGTCGTTGCCCTCGCCGGCCTGACGGGCCAGCACATACAGCGCCGTGTCGCAGCCGGAGGCGGCAACGTCTTCCTCCGTGATGGGGATGCCGGTGGGATGGCGGAAGGGCGTCACGGTGCCGAGGATCTGATAGAAATTCTGCATGCCCCTGACCCGCTCCTCCTGCTCCTGCCGGTAGGCCTCGTAGGTGTCGGCATAGAAGCGGTCGAAGCGATCAAGCCAGGGTGTGGAGGCGATCTCGTAGCCGGCGTTTTGTAGCCCCTGCTCGATGGTCACGCTGTAGCGCTCCCGCACCGCGCCAGAACCGGTGCCGCCCTTGACGGTCATGCGCGCGCCCGCACCGTAGAGTGCGATCCGCTTTTCCTTCAGGGGCAGGGTGCCGTCATTTTTGAGCAGAACAAAGCCCTCCGCCGCGGCCTTGCGGGCAAGCGCGCGGTTTTTCAGCTCCAGCGCGGAGGCTTCCTTCGTAGTGGGCGCTTTGATGATTTTCATTCCGTCTTCTCCTTTCAAGGCTTCCAATGCTCCTGCCAGCGCAGGACGGGCTTTTCCTCCTCCCACTCGATGGGAAGCCAGACATAGTCGGCAATTGACGTATTGGCGTTTTCCAATTGGTTGGCCGCGTACATCTCGCGGCGCTCGGCGTCGGTGGCCTGATAGTGCTCCGGGTCATAGGTCCCGGCGATCACACGGGTGAAGACGTCGGCGAGCCTGGCGTCCACCGGTGTTCCCGGCAGCCAGCGGTCGGCCATGGCGATGAAGCGGTCGGTGCCCTCCACGCGGAAGATCTTGGAGATCTGGCTGTTGAAGGAAGCACGGGAGGCGTCGTCGATGTGGGGATCGCCCAGACTCTCAAACACGCCGTCCCAAGTGTCGCACACGGCACTGTCGCTGCGGTTCGGCACATAGCCGGTCATGCCGCTGGTGAGTAGATATTTCTTTCCGTCCTTCTCAAAGAGCGCCGGGGCTTCGCGGGTGAAGGGCGGGGTCAGATTCGCGTAGCTCTTGGCAGCTTCCTCCTCCGCGTGAAGATAGTCCTCGCTCAGCTCCATGCAGAGCATGGAGGCGTGGTCGGCGTCAAAATAGAGATACCCCTTCCCGGTCTTGGGATCGGCGATCAGGTCAAAGTCGCCCGCCTTGTGCCCGCCGGGATTGTAGAGGTTTTCCACCATCTCGTAAGGCCCCAGCAGTTTGTCCGCCTGCCAGATGGTAAAGGCCGCCTCCGGGCCGGAGAGCTTGATCCAGCAGACATATTTGCCGGTCTTTTCGCACTTGAGGATGTGCGGTCTGTCCACACGCTTGGTGGGAAACAGCGCGGAGTTGGGATCGTCCAGCTCCGGAGGGATCAGAAAGCCCCGATCCTCCCAGTTCATCAGGTCGGCGGAGGCGTAGACTTTGAGGCCCCAGGTCCAGACGCCGTTTTGCCCGTCGGTGTGCTCCTTGTTCTCGCCGTACCAGTAGTACACGCCGTCTTCATAGTACACCGCGCCGCCGTGCGCATGGATGCGCTCGCCCTTGGTATCAAGCCACCGCTGCCCCGGGAAGATCGCGTCCTGCCGGTGCCCGGCGGACTTGTTCTCTTTCGCCTTGTCCTCCGCGTCGATGGCCTTGAAGCGCTCGATCAGCCTCCGTTCGCCGGGGCTGACAGCGTTTTCCGGGGTGTTCAGCGCGCTCAGCGCCTCGTCGAGCGCAGCAATCACGTCGTTCGCTTTGGGGTTGCGGGTATACCTTACCAACTGTTCCACCGAGAGCTGAGCGGCCTGAGGATTTGACTCCGCCATCTTCCGCATGCCGGGCAGAAAACGGTCGAACACCGCAACCGCCTGCTCGTTTTCCAGCAGGTGGGCGATTTTCATGCTGACGTTGTAGATCATGGTTCAGCTCTCCTTTTTGATCTGCTGCAGAGCGGCGTTCAGGCTGCGGATCATCTCGCCCGGTACGCTGTCGCCCGCCTGCTTGATGAGGCTCTCCAGACTGAGCCCCGCCATCATCTTCTGGAGATTTGCGTTGTTGTTGGCGCCTTTGGCTACATCGCCGCGGGAGGCCGTCATGCGCTTCATCATACGCCCCAGGATCGCGGCCGTCCGGGGATTCTGCGAGAGGGCGCCCATGGTGTCCTTGATGGAGTAGCAGCTTGGGTCATAGTCTGCCGCGTCGAACCAGTTGATCACCGCCTGCTTGCGGAAAAGATAGGAAGAATTCGGCGTATTGACCCTGCGGACGGTCATGCTGTCCCGGCATTCACCGCTGACCGCTTCGATCTTATGCTCGCCGGTGAGGGGTACGGTGAAGGGGAACACCGTCCTGCCGGACTTGGTTTCCAGCTTCCTGCCGTCCACACAGAGCGTCACGCTCTCGCAGTTGGAATAGACCTTGATCTCAGTCTTTTCCTCGACCCTGTCCACATAGCGCTTGCCGCACAGGTGAACAAAGGGCTCCTTGCTCCAGGCGGCCTTGTAGAGATAGAAGGCGTCCTTTTTGGTCTTGTGGTCAAATTCGACGAGACCCTTCTGGTTTTCGCCCTTCTTGCCGCCCTCGTCGCGCCCGTCAGCGGCAAAATCAAAGAGATTCCAGACGTGCGTGGCCCAGAGGTACGGCCGCTCCTCAATGAGCTTCAGGATGTGCTCGTGGTACACGCACTGATATTCTTCGGTATAATCGCCTTTCTCCGGCTGAGAGGAATGGAAGGCGGTGTTGGCGTCCGCGCCGTACTCACTAAAGCCGATCACGCGGTCGGGGTACGTGGCGTGGTATTCATCGAAGAACTGCTCGTTCTGTGTGAGCTCACCCAGATACCAGCCGAAGTAGAGGTTATAGCTGGCAATATCCGCGATGGGGATCAGCGGGCTGTCCTTTTCCAGCATGAAGGCGTGCGCCATGACCGTGGGGCGGGTGCTGTCCAGCTCGTGGCAGAGCTCGTTTAACTCCCGGTGATCCTGCAGCAGCTCCTCTGTCACCGTGCCGCTGGCGGTGATCTCGTTGCTCAGTCCCCAGCAGACGATGGAGGGGTGGTTATAGCATTGGGTGATGAGCTCCTTCATCTGGGCGAGGGCATTGGCTTTGCCGTTTGTCATGTGCTTGGAGATATACGGGATCTCGGCCCAGACGATGATGCCGTTTTCGTCGCAGAGGTCGTAAAACTCCTGCGCGTGCTGGTAGTGCGCCAGACGCAGGGTGTTCGCGCCGAGCTCCCGCACCACGGCCATATCTTCCTCGTGCTCCTTCAAGGTCAAGGCGCTGCCCAGCCCGATGCGATCCTGATGGCGGCTCACGCCCCGGAGGGGATAGCTGCGTCCGTTGAGGAAAAAGCCCTTTTCGGGATCAATGTGGAATTCCCGGCAGCCGAAGCGGGCGGAGATCTCATCTACGACTTCGCCGTTCTTCACGAGCTTTGCCGTGACGGTATAGAGATGGGGGTCGTTCACACCGTCCCAGAGGTGGACATTTTTCAGGATGATGTTGGTATAGGTGTGCCCGTTTCCGATCTCAGCCTTGCGAAATTCCTTCCCGTGCTCTGTCGGGATCTCCAGCCAGACCTCGCTGCCGCCGTTTGACCAGGTCTCCACGGCAACATAGGCGTCCCTCTCGCGAAGGCGCACCTCTGGCGTGACCTTGATGCCGGGCGTGCCGTCCTTGAGCAGTTCAAAGTGCTCGGCAGGGACGACGATCAGCTTCACGTCCCGGTAGATGCCGCCGTAGAAGGTGAAGTCCGCCATCTGGGGGTAGACCCGATCATTGGCACTGTTGTCCACCGAAACCACCAGCAGATTATCCTCCTCCAGCGCCTCGGTCAGATCGACGCGGAAGGTGGAATAACCTCCCTCGTGATGGGCAAGGTGATCGCCGTTCAGGATCACGTCCGCCGTCATGGCCGCGCCGCAAAATTCGATAAAGCAGCGCTCACCGTCTTTCAGTTCGGGTTTGGCAAAGAGCTTGGAATAGGTCGCGGTGCCGCGCCAGTAATCGTTGCCGCCGTCCTGCCCGTCGATGGCGTTCCAGGTGTGCGGCAGCGTAACGGCCACGGCGGGCTCACCGGGCTTGTGGAAATTCCAGTTGTCGTTAAAGGGAATGATTTGTCTCATGGTTTTCTCCTCATAAAAGCCAAACCGGGGCGGCGGCAGCACGCCGCTGCCCCGTTGGCAGGATTTACAGCTTATTTCTTCGCTTTTGCGGCTTTCCGCGCGGCTTTGGCTTCCGCCTTGGCCTGCCTGGCAGCCACTTTATCCAGGTATTTCTGGTTTTCCGCCTCAAAGTCCAGGCCCTGCTTTTCGCATTTGGCCTTCAGATCGGCGATGCGGTTGGCCTCGGTCTCAGCCTTCTGGGCCTCGATCTCGCGGCGCTCCAGCTCGGCGGGCGGCAGGTACTCCATACCGTGGGCGGCATACTCGGCCACGCGGCGATCCTTCAGCTCGGTGGAGACCTGGGGCATCTTCTTCTCCAGATCGAACAGGAACTTGAACACCAGGAAGATCATGATGCCCATGACAATGTAGGTTCCCTGGTAGGCAAAGTTGATCCAGCCGGTGGCGGCAGCGGTCTGATCGGCGTAGAGTTTCACGCCCTCGGCGGAAACACCGATCTCGGCGGGCTGGGCATACTTGGTGATCATGAGGCCTAAGTTGAACAGGCCCTGCGCGATGCCCACGGCGAACATCATCGCGGCGGAGACGAAGCCGCCGGTGAGACCGTCGCAGCGGGTGCCGGATTTCCATTCCACATGGTCGATTACGTCGCCCATGTAGGACATGATGAGGTAGGAGAAGGCGATGTTACCGATGGCGGCCAGCGCGGTGCCGATCATGATGTACATGCGGCTGCCGGCCATGGCATAGGCGAACACCGAGCCGATGATGGTCAGGATGGAGCCCATCCAGATGGTCTTGGTGCGGCCCAGCTTTTTGACCATGGGGAGCACCAGCAGGATGCCGGGGCCCATCGGGGACAGGGCGATCATCTGGAAGGTGGCCTGAATGGCGGCCCGGGCGCCGTACTGGTTGCCGCGGACGACCCAGCCGCAGTAATAGATCAGGGAGATGTTGCGCATATTGCTGAGGATATTGAAGGCAAAAACCGTCAGAACAAAGATGATCCAGTACCGGTCCTTGATGCAGACCTTGAGCTGCTCACGGAGCGTGGCTTCGGGCTTGACAAGGGTATGCTGCGCTTCCACGCGGGCGGCCTCGTCGGTCAGGCCCACGCCGCCGCGGCGCTCCTCGGTGACGCGCTCACGGGTGAAGAAGTACTGGATGAAGGTCAGGGGGATCGCAAGGCAGGACATCAGGCTCATGGTGAGCAGATAGCCCTGGGCGTCGTTGCCGTTCATGGCGGCGCAGATGCCGGAGAGGATCATCGGGAAGAGAATGGAGACGAGGCCGGTGCCGATATTGCGGGTGATCTCGGCGGCGGTGGCCAGGTTCTTGCGCTGCTGTACATTGCGGGTGGAGAGAGCGGGCGTCAGCTCCTTGGACATGTTCCACATGGTGAAGGACACGCAGTAGTAGAGCACATAGGAGAAGCAGACCCACGCAGCCTGAGTCCTGGGACCGGAGAAGGGCATCCAGAACAGCAGCACCACGCTGAGCACTACCAGCGGAACGGACAGGATCAGCCAGGGACGAACCTTGCCCTGACGACAGACCGTGGAGTCGATGATCTTGGACATGACGATGTTGGTCACCGCATCGAAAAGCTTCGAGAGCAGCGGGAAGAGGACCATGAAGCTGGCCATCCACATCGCCCGCTCCGCCGTGAAGCCGAGCACGTCCGTCATGTACTGGTTGTAATAGCTGTTGACGATGGACTGAACGACCAGCATCCCGTAGGGGCCGATCACATAGCCCAGCCACATTTCCTTGGGCGTCACATTGGCCGTGGTAATGCGTGAGTTCCATCTTTCACTCCGAAACGCATTGCCGAGCAGGCCGCGTTTTGTTTTTACCGCTGTGCTCATAGCATTGCCTCCTTAAATTCTTGCAGGTTCGTTCTGCTGGGTTCACTATACCGAAGCGGAGGCCGACGTGTAAAGCAAAGTTCTTGCTGAACAGACAATATTATTGCTTACATTTGAAAAGCAGCAATTTTGTATCTTGTACAGCAAATAAATTGTGTTATGATGCATGCAGAGGGAGGTGCGACGATCATGGATGAGCATACTTTCAGCTTTGGAAAAACGGATTCCTTCGCGGAAGCGCTGCTGTGCAGCCCCACTGTGTACACCTGGCGCTATTCCGCCGACGGCGCTTTGACGGCGACGAACTGCCCGGAGCACGTCTATCACCGGATCTTTGAGCACACAGGCTGCCTGTCCTACATGATTCACGACGGTGCTGCCGAACGCACGCCTTTGATCCTCGGCGCGGCGCTGGGCATCCTCTGGGCCGTCGTGTATGAGTGGGAGGAGGACAAGCTGCTCTGGTGCCACGTGATCGGGCCGGTGTTTCACAACGAGGTCAGCAACGATCTGCTGACGGAGGCGACACGGCGCTATCATATCGACCCCGCCTGGCGGCCGATTTTCACCCGGGCCATGCAGGGCATTCCCGCGGTTTCCTCCATCCTGCTTTTCCAGTACGCCGTCATGCTGCACTGCATTGTCACCGGCGAAAAACTCAGCCGCAGCGACCTGCGCTTCCAGCATCATGAAGAGCCGACGACGGGGAAATCGCGTGCGCCGCGCCGGAACCGTCACCGCACCTATCAGGCCGAGCAGGCGCTGCTGCAGCTGATCCGGGACGGCGATATGAACTACCGCAGCGCCATGGAGAAGGCAGGGCAGCTGTCCAGCGGCGTTGGGATCTCCACCGGGGATCCGGTGAAGCGCGCCATCCTCACATCCAGCAACTTTACCGCGCTCTGTACCCGGGCAGCCATCGAAGGCGGCCTGACGCCGGACACCGCTTACACGGTGGGCGACAGCTATATTCAGAGTCTGACCGAGTGCAAAACCATTGCCGACGTGCGCACCGTCAATCACGCCATGTATGAGGATTATATCCAGCGGGTGCACCGGCAGCGCTATAATCCGCAGTACTCCCGGCAGATCCAGAGCTGCGCGGCCTATATCGAAGCCCATTTGGACGAGGAGCTGACGCTGGAAAAGCTGGCGCACGAGGTGGGCTATTCGGAATATCACCTGTCGCGCAAATTCAAGGAGGAGACCGGCGACAACATCCGGGATTACATCAAGTACGCGCGCATCGAGCGGGCCAAGCTCCTGCTCGCCACCTCGGATCTGAGCATCAATGAGATCGCGGAGCAGCTGCGCTTCTGCGCGCCCAGCCATTTTGCCCGCGTGTTCCGGGAGGTCACGGGCTATCTGCCGCAGCAGTACCGGAAGGAAAATTATAAATAGTTTTGCCTGCAAGCTCTAAAAGAAGACAGACCCCGCATCCGATCCCATGCGGAAGCGGGGTCTGTCTTTGTTTGCTGAAAATATTTTAACAAAACTTAAACATTTCTCCAATAAAACACAAACAAGCCTCCTGTATTCTCTGACCATCCCAAACGGGAGAAAGAAAAAACAAATCCACGAAACATGGAGGAATATACAATGAATACCAGCACGAATAACGAGCTTTACATCGTCACCGGGGCTGCCGGCAACCTGGGCAGCGCCATCGTCCGCAATCTTCTCGCAAACGGCAAGGCCGTGCGCTCCTTCGTCCTCCGGGGCGAGGAGGCGGCCAGGCACCTGCCCGAGGGCGCAAACGTCTTTGAGGGCGACGTGACCGACATCTCCACACTGGAAACGCTTTTCGCCGACATCCCCGAGAACACCGCCGTCTACTGCATCCACTGCGCGGCCATGGTCTCCGTCAGCAACCTGGTGGCGGAAAAGATCTGGCATGTGAACGTGGACGGCACGCAGTACATCATCGACAAGTGCAAGGCTCACAACGCGCGCCTCATCTTCATCGGCTCCACCGGCGCCATTCCCGAGCAGCCCAAGGGCACGGTCATCCGTGAGGTCGAGCACTTCGACCCCAACGCTGTCATCGGCATCTATGACCAGACCAAAGCGGCCTCCTGCCAGCTGGTGCTGGACGCCATCCACGCGGGCGAGATCGACGGCTGCCTGATTCTGCCCAGCGGCATCTCCGGCCCCGGCGACTACACCTTCGGCAATGTGGCCGGCGTCATCAAGGAGTACGCCGAGGGCAAAATGCCCGCCGGCGTCGAGGGCACCTTCAACTGCGCCGACAACCGCGACATGGCCGAGACCATCGTCCGCGCCTGCAAGGAAGGCCGCACCGGCGAGAGCTACATCCTCGGCGGCGACCAGATCGGCATGAAGGAGGTCTTCGACATCCTCTCCGAGCATACGGGCCTGCCCACCATCAAGACCATCCTGCCCGCCGGTGTCGGCAAGCTGCTCGGCAGGATGAGCGACATGGCCGAGAAGGTCACCCACAAGCCGCAGCGCATGACCAGCTTTGCCGTGTATAACCTGGTGCGCAACAACGAATTCGACTCCTCCAAGGCCATGCGCGAGCTGGGCTACAGCCCCCGCCCCATGGCGCAGAGCATCGCTGAGGAGATCGACTGGATGATCGAGGAAGGCATCGTCACTCTTCCCAAACCCAGGGAGCCGGATACCCGCAGCTTCGGGGAAAAGCTCGCCGATACTGGGAGCGCCATCGGTCACGGCATTGCCGCGGGAGCCAAAGCGGCCGGACACGGCGTCGCGGTCGGCTACAAGGCTGTGGAGCACGGTGTCGTCGCCGGATATAACGCCGTTGCGGATGGGGTTGAAGACAGCATCCACGCCATGGGTGAGAACTTCCGCGAGATGACCATGCTGCGCGCGGGCGCTGCATTTGAATCCGCTCCCGCAGTCGAAGAAGCCGAGGGAGGCATCGTCAACTCCTATGACAACACCGAAGCGCTCAGCAAAAAGTTCCCGGTCGAGCATCCCACCACGATCCTGCCCGGCATGGAGACCGCCATCCAGAACCGCCTGCTCAACGGCTTTGAGAACTGGAACCGGGGCTTTGACGCCTGGAAGGCCTGGGGCGACATTCTCTACACCCCCGCGTCCATGTACAATGTCCACGGCGTGCGCCTGACCCTGCCGGAGTACCAGCTGGCCATGCAGCTGACCCTGCGCAACAACGACATTCAGATGGGTGCCTTCCGCAACATGATCGTCAACGACGACTGGGTGGCTATCCACTACGATATCACCACCATCAACCGGGAAACTGGCGAGACAAAGCCCGGCAGCGTGATGGAGTTCGTGCAGTTTGAAAACTACGGCGAGGGCCAGGACACCCGCGTGGTGGAAGGCTGGGCCGGCACAAAAGGCAAGGACTACCAGGGTCTGCTGCGCCTGCTGACGCCGGAGGAGCGGGAAGCGCAGGAGCAGGCAAGAGCCGAAATCCTCTCCCGTGAGATCCCCAAAATCGACGTGCTGGCCGTGCGCTACCCGGTCAATCACCCCACCTCCGTCCGCACGGCCCTGGGCCGCGAGATCCGCCAGGCGATCCTGCTGGACTTTGACTGCTGGAACAAGGGCTATGACCAGTGGGAAGCTTGGGCCAGGCGCACCCTGTCCGAGGACTTCGTGTGCCACACCGACTTTGGCGACGCCTCCCGCGAGCAGTATCTGGACGCCTCCCGCGTATGGTTCGACGAGAAGCAGAGCAAGCGGCTCTACTTTGACAACCTCCTGGTGCGCGACAACTGGGCTGCCATCCAGTACCGCATCGTCTATACCGAAAACGGCGTGAAGGAAGACAAGAGCATGATGCAGTTCTTCCGCTTTGTAGAGGAGGAAGACGGCGTGAAGCTCGTCGAGTGCTGGAACAAGTAAAAGTGTAAATAAGAAACGCTGGTCCCCATAGACAGGGTCAGCGTTTCTTGAAATAGGAGATGATTAAATTGAAAAAGAAGAACATTTTTCGAGTGTTCCTTATCGTGCTTATCGTTCTGGTGTCCTTTTGCGGCATAGCCGCAATCATCGGGCTGCAACGCTCCAGATCCCGTCATGGCGGCGGCTACGCCAACAATCCCGAAACCCGCATCGTGAGTGACGACGGCAGCATCGGCCGCGTGTCGATCTCGACCCTCCCGCTGGAAGAAGGGCTTCTGCTCTCCCGCGGCAGCTTCACCTTCTCCGGCCGCGTGCTATATGCGGTGAGGGACGGCGCGGATATGATCTACTATACCTGCGATGACAACGGTCAGAATGTGTTGGAGCTCTGCCGCGTTTCCGCCCGGAGTGGGAGCAGGATCCTTCCTTTTGCGGATAACCGCCGCGTACTGGTGGGCGAGTACGTGCTGGAATGCCCGGAGGGCAGCAGTCTGGATGACTGCGAGCCGGGCTCCGCCGTTCTGGTGCCGATCCTCTTCCCGGAAGAGTTTGCCAGCGACAAGGCCGTCATGAGCAAGTGGACGGAGGTCATCATTGCTCCCGACTGCGAGCATTTTGCCTGGACGATCCGCCGCAGCGACTGCGGCGCGGTCAATGCTATGGGGCGTCTCGTGCGGACCGGGGCGGGCTATGAGATCGCAGACGCGCAGTACATCAGCAATATGAAAACCTTTCGCGCGTCCGAGGACGGCACGCTCCGCTATACGCCGGTCATCGGCGGTGAGGTCAAGCAGTTTGTCCGCGGCGGCGCGGCGCTCTCTCTGGTGGGCGCCGATCTCTGCGGCATGGCGGATTCCGTTGTGCAGGATGTGGCGACCGGGGAAGTGACACAGCTCACCTTCACTCCCGGTTATGATGAGACCACGCTCCTCTCTCCGGACGAAAAGCTGGGCATCACCATGACGAGCCGATTTTCCGAGACCAGCGATCTGGCCGTGATGGGCCTGGTTCCCAGGCCATATGGCATGGCGCTGCACAACATCCTCGGTCAGGCCTATATGTACTCGGTCACTGGCGTGCGCGGCGGCCGCGCGGGCAATATTGGCCCTGCGCTCATTGACCTGGAGCGCTCCATGACAGAGGAGGGCTACACCGGCATCGACCTGTCCGACCCGGAGGAGGAATGGGTCTTCAACTCGCCCCTGTCCTGGAACGGAGACGGCACAAAGGCCATGTGGATGGAGCGAGAGAAGAACGGCGGCCGCATCCGGCTGCAGGTGACGGAGCTTCTGGACTACGTGCCCGGGGCGCCTGTCCCCGCCGTCACGACCCCTGCCGTGGGCGATTACGCCGCCGCGCCGCAGGAAAGCATGGACTACAGCGGCAGGATCAACGGGAAAGCAGCCGGCTGGGCGGAACTGGAAAAGCGCAGCGGGATGCTGGGCAAGGTCACGGTCAGCGTTGTCTATCACGATTACAGCGACGATGGGCTGCTCTTCTATCACGGCAGTGAAAACTCCTCCGGCTCGATCCTGAGCAAAACCACCTACACGGCGGATCTCCGCGTGACAGATGCAGAAGGAAACGAAGTCGGCGGGATGGATGTGGACATGCGCTTCTCCGCTGCCTACAAGCTGAGTTCCTTCCTTACCGGTTCCAACTCGCCGGAGCTGGATCTGGCAGAAAGCCGTGGATCAGCGTTCTGGAACAACAAGAGCGCAGACATCGCATCCCTGGTGAAATGAAAAAACTGCTGTTCTGATCCGCAGTCAGAACAGCAGATTTCTCTGAATGACCCGTTTGAGGATCGCCACCAGTTCCCTGGGCGACTTCTCGATATCCATGGTGAGCCAGACCTCCAGCAGGCCGAAGGCGGCGGAAGCCGTTGCCACCGCGTAAAGAAAGTGATCGTCGCTGTCGCCCTGCATCCTTTCCTGCAGCAGCTCGCGCCGATGCGCCAGCTTTTCGTTGATGATCTCCAGGCAGAAGCGGTTCAGGCCGGACTCGGCGTTCGGGGAGAACAGAACATTGATTCCACATAGGCTCGGTACTGAAGTCAGCTAAGAATGAAAAAACAATCGACACCCTGTGGCAAAATAACGCCACAGGGTGTCGAATCACTTATGGGGCTTTTTTCTCCAAATCCCGCTCCATCGTCTCCGCGATGGCACGGTTGATGAAGGCGTTGACGGATTCTCCCTGCTGCTCGGCGTGGGCTTGAAGAGCCTCGCGCATACCTTTTTTCACACGCAAATGAAGGGAATCCACCTTTTCTCTGTCCCATTTTTCGTTAGCTCGCCGCTGCGAATCGGAAACCGGCATGATAAGTCATCTCACTTTCTTGTTTCTTGTCGGGTATATCTCGATTATAGCATAGATTTATGACAAGAGAAATGAACAGCAAATTGAAAAATATTTTGACAAAAGGGGGTTGACATACGGTACCGTATATGCTATATTATACTCAGAAAACGAAATACGGCAGTGTCCCGGGGTTGCCGCCCCGGAACACCTGCGCAGGCGACCTGACCGCCCACACAACGGAATTACTCCGCACCGCAGAATCAGTATACCCTCTTTTGCCGGTCTTGGCAAGAGTGAATCTGAGACTGTGATGCTGATATCCCCATGCTATGATTCTGACACTGTGTTGGCCAAAAGCCTGCACAGTGTTTTGTTTTCCATAAATCTTTTTATTATGGAGGACTGAGAATGAAAGCAGTCAACGAACTCAAAGAAAAGGAATACCTCACGGTTTCCGAAATCCAGTCCTGGCTCGGCATCAGCCAGGGCGCAGCGTACAACCTCACCCACCGCAAAGACTTCCCCGTGCTCCGCATCGGCGGAGCAGTCCGTATCCCCAGAGTTCCGTTTCTGGCCTGGGTTGCCGCGCACACGAGCAACCCCATGAACTACGGCGACGTAGCATAAGGGGGTGAGAGCATGAAAAAGCATTCCAACGGCGAAGGCTCCTTTACCAAACTCTCCAGCGGAAAGTGGCGCGGCCAGATCATGGTAGGCTATTCCGACGAGGGCAAGAAGATTATCAAGAGCTTTACGGCGCCCACGAAGGCGGAGGTGCGGAAGCTGATGCAAGACTACCAGGCGCAGAAGCACCCCGCAGACGAAAACCTTTCCTTCTCCGCGGTAGCGGATACCTGGTATGCCGACCATCGCACGGAGGTCGCTGAGTCGACGTACTGGAACTACGGTTTCACTCTCAACACCTTGAAGAATTACTTCAAGGACAAGCCGATCTGTAAGATCAAGCAGATCGACATCAACCGCTTCCTCGACTCTCTGGTAGAGCGCGGCCTGTCCAAGTCTACGATCGGGAAGTGCCGCTCCATGCTGCTTCAGATCTTCAGCTTTGCGCAGGATAATGACATCGTCTTGAAGAATCCGGCTCTCCACGCAAAGAAGGTAAAGGCGAAGAAGCATGTCTACAAGAAGGGCGCTTACACGGCAGCCCAGATCAGCAGCTTGCGCGTCTCCCTCCCCGACAATCTGATGGGGAACAGCATCCTCACGCTCATAGGCAGCGGCCTGCGTGTGCAGGAGCTGTTGGCTCTCCGGAAGGAAGACATCGCGCCGGACGGCTCCTGGATCCAGGTTAACAAAGCTGTGAAGATGGCCTATCGAATCCCGATTCTTGGCACGACCAAGAGCGAGCGCGGCAATCGTCAGATTCCAATCTCTGCTCCGTACCGGGCGAATGTCCGCTATCTGCGCGAACATGGGGGAGAGAGGTACATCTGGACCTCCTCGAGAGAATCCGGTCTGTTTTCTGTGGAGGAGTTTCGCAATCGCTATAAGACCGTTATGAGCAAGCTCCCCGGCATTCCGTACTATCCACCCCATTGCTGCCGCCATACCTACATCACGCGCCTGCAGGCTATGGGCGTTCCTCTGGACATGATCCGTGTGCTTGCCGGGCACGAGGACAGCAGCACGACGCTGGATTACACGCACACGAGCTTTGAGACGCTCCAGAAGCTGATCGCCGCTCTCGACAAGGAGGCGATTTGATGATGGATTCTATCACTCGCCTTCAGCGCGCGACATTCGATGGCCGTGGCGTCAACAGGAACCCCCGTCAGTTCAAAAAGATGCCGCCCAATTGTATCTCCTGTTACAGGTTAGAGGAAGGGCTCAGCCTCCAAACGCTCCGCGGTATCCTCGGCGTCGCGAGTCCCCGCAGGGCAAAGGAACTCTGTGAAGCTCCTCATCCCTCCGCAAAGTACATCCACATCCTCGCTTCCCGTGAAGGGTTGAGCGTTTCTGAGTTCCAGCGTCGGTACACGCCCATCAAAACGGACGCGGCTTAACGCCGCGTCCAAAACCGGAAGAGTCATTAAAGTGAGGAGTGATAATCATTATTCACATTAATATATCCGATTTCCAGGTTAACAATTCAATCTCCGGCATTTACAGGATCAGCGACATTCGGATCAAGCAGGCGCGAAACGGGAATACCTATATCAAAGCTGTGTTATTCGATGCGACTGGCTATATCAACATCATCTACTGGGAGTATGACGGTACGCCGATCAATCCGGCCTCCGAGCTCGTGAGTGTCATCGGCAACGTTGGGACCTATATGGGCAGCCCCCAGTTTACGGCGGAGAGCTTCCAACTTCTTACTGCAGAGGATTGCCAGACTATCGAAATGAATGGACTCGTCCCCAGCGCGCCTATTGACGTTGATCTTTATCAGCTGCGTCTGTCCAATCTCGTTCGGAGCATCTCTGAACCCAGCATCTATGATGTTTGTGTGCAGCTCTTCCGAGAGAACTGGAAGACGTTCATTAACATCCCCGCTGCACAGTTCAAGCATCATGCCTTCCTGCATGGCCTGCTCATGCATACGGTGGATACGGGTGAGCTTGCGGATACCGCAGCCCGCACGCGTCCCGGCGTTAACCGAGACCTCCTGCTCGGCGGAGTGTTACTGCATGATATTGGGAAAATCCATGAGTTTGAGTGCTCTGTATGCACTGGCCTTGTCACGGCTTATTCGGAGAAAGGCCAACTGATCGGCCACGCGGCCATCGGATTTGAGATGATCGGGAGGGCAGCGCAGGCGGTAGGCGCCGATCCGCACATTGTCAATCAATTGCAGTTCATGGTGCTGATGCATCACAGTCTTCCCTCCATGCAGCCCTCTAGCCAGCCGCCTATGGTCGAACTGGAGTTGCTGCGTAAGCTTGACGCGGCCGACAGCGGCTGTGAGAGCTGTCTGGAGAGCAGACGACGCGGCAAGTTCAACGCCATAGCCAGCCCGACTCCGGCCACGTCCTCAGCAGGAGGGAGTATTGGCGATGACTTCGCGTCTGATAATGACGAAGGGGGTGATAATTGGTTTTGAGGAGATGACTGTCAGCCTGAACTCATATCCAACCATCAACTTATGCGCGACGGGAGAAAGAATCCGCCGTCTGAGAATGGCTGCGGGCTTATCTGTGAGGGATTTGAGCCGGTTACTCTTCCTGTCGGATGTTCAGGCCGTCTACAAGTGGCAGAGGGGAGAGAACCTCCCTTCTCTTGAGAATCTTGTTCTGCTGAGCTGGCTGCTCGGTGTGCCAATTGATAAGATTCTTGTCGTGGAATATCATAACGATTGAAAAAAGCGCTGTCCCCGGAACATGGCCGGGAACAGCGCTTTTTCAATTGCCGAGCAAGGGAAAAGCAATCAGCCTGAATAGACCTTGTAATTGCCTTTGAGATAGTTCTCGATATCTCTGAAGAGCCTTTCGCAGGGAACCCGCTTGTTGAAACCAAAGCCGAAGACATCCATGATAAAAGCAAGGCAGATCTCGTTCCCATATCCGATCTCCCACAGAAACTCGGTAATGCTCATCAAGCTCTTTTTCTTACTCTTCTTTAACGCCCTGAGATAAGGGAGCTTTGCTTCCATCTCATCATATCCGGCATCCACGCCTTTTTCCAGAAAGAGCCGCTGTATACCCGTCGTGTTCTTCCCTTTCTCCGGGCGATCCTTTAGATGATCTGAAATACAACGATTATACTGGAAGTCAACGCAATTCAAGATGGTCGCCTGCCCGATTTCATCGCATGCGTCAAATCTGCTCAAAAGCTCATACTCGTCAGCATGGTCTTCCAATCTTTCAGCACCATCGCCGATACTTTGGGTTTCCCGCCCAAAAAGAGAATCAATGCTGACAGCAAACAAGTCAGCCATCATGCTGATCTTGTCGCAATCCGGCGCTGCGACTCCACTCTCCCAGTTGCCAATGGAACTGGGGGAATTGATGCCCAGCAGCTCGGCTAATTGTGCTCTCGTCCAGTTACGTTTAAGCCGCTCCTGTTTGATACTCTTTGCCAGAGCGGTTCTTACATCTGTCGTTCCCATACGGAGTCCTCCATCTAATCTATGTGATAAAGACAGTATAATAGAAATCAACAATTTTGTCAAGCAAAAAAAGCAAAAGGATATTGACATAGCAACGTAGATGTAATATGATGAAGCCAGAAAAACGGTGGCAATGGTTTTCACATTGCTTTGGAGGTGGAGTACCATGCTTCGGCAGCTCAATTTACAACACACAAAATACTCTTCGCTTGTTGTCGATATCCAATCAAGGACGGTTCGAGACGGCCGCATCCGTATCACTGGAACCGCCATCTGCGCCGAAGACCAGGCTGCATTTCCGGATATTGCGCCCTATGAGACGAAGCCAGTTTCGCCCAAACGCATCAACAGTGCTATTAGAGAGGCAATCACGGAGATAGAAGCACGTTATCGTGATTTTTATTTGAAACCGACCCTCACCGCGACTGACATTCGTACAGCGTGTGCATCGGTCGCTGCCAAGGTCGCGGATGGCATGCATTTGAGGCCTACTTGGCGTGGAGCCAGTACAAACAAGCAGGTGATTCAGTTCTTCCAGCGGAACACGCTTGAGCTTGTAATCCCGTATTTGCTCTCAGATCGGATGCTGCTCGATGAAGACCGGCAGGCGCTGCTGGAAAAGATGACACAAATTTGCGCCGATAATGGGAGCGCAAACTTGGAAGCTGCACGTGAAAATGCTGTCAAGCGTCTTGAGCAAGCTGACTTGATCCTGCTGCATATGCGAGACTGCGATGCGCTCATCCCGGAGCTGTCTTTTGCCCCGGCTGGTTTTGGTGAACACGCCTACCGTCCGGAGAAGGTCAAAATGCTGCCGATGACAGTGCTGCTAGCTTTTTATGCTGCGCTCCGTCGCCTGATCCGGCAGTATCCGAAGGAAGTCTTCTTCGCGGTACTGGCCATTTATGGCTTCCGCCCGGCGGAAGCCGCAGGGGTCAAGCCCTCTGATATCATGTGGTTTTCCAACTTTTGCGTCGTTCCTGTTCAATTTCAAGAAGTCAAGGGCAAGCTCAGCCGCCGCCTGAAGAACGAATACTGCGCAAGACTGGTGACCATCAGTCTCTGGGGGATGAGGATCCTCAAGGAATGCTGTGACCTGATTGGAGATGACTATCCCAAAGATGATACTGCGATGAACAGTTCCCCGGCCTGCGCTGAGTGGGTGAAGGCCAGACTGATTGAAGCGGGCGCGAGCGAAGCTCTGCTTGTTGACATCGCCAAGGATATACCCGCCGAGGATATGGATGACAGCAGTACAGACCAAAAGTATCCTGACAAAGCCAGAGCAGACCGCGACGCAAAAATTGGTTGTTATGTTCTTCGCCGCTGCTTTGCCACAATCGGGCGGGTGTATATGGGGTTCTCGCTGTTTGAAATTGACCGACTGCTCGGTCATATTCCTCACGGTTCGGGCAAGGATACCGCCCGGAAGCTCATCAATCCCGATATGAATTCTCCAGAGACGCAGGCCAGGATTGCAGCCAAGATGGAACGTTTCGTGTTTGATCGAGAACTGTCGCTCAATCCTGCAATCATTCCCTATTCGACCAAAAGCAGGGATGAAATCCCGGTACATGTGCCGTATGCGGAATTCGCGTTGGTAAACGATGAAGAATCGGATATTGAGCTTGAGGTCGAGCTCAATTGCTGTGAACCGGGAGAGGCGCTGAAACTCTTACTCGACAAGCGTACCGAGAACGAGATGGCTCCCTCCAGTATGCCGCTCAGCTTTGAAGACGTCAGCCGCACGGTCTTTTGTGATGTGCTGAAAGATGTTAGTTATGGATTCATAGGAGGAAAATCCAAATGAAAAAGGAAGAATCGATTCTTCGCCGCACACTCGGCGATACGGAAGAATTGAAGATTGTTGTAGATGATCAAGGTATTCGCGAGATCAAGGGCACGGCTATTGCGCAGGGGATTGCTTTCCGTATCTCGGTTTCGCGGAACGCCTCTGGCAATACGCTCCCAAAGGCCGAGAAAAACGAACCGAAGTACAAGCCTCTGTACACCGGTACGGTCAGTGTTCTTGACCCGGCTTCGACCAAGGTAATGCTGTCCGAAACAGCAAAAAGGCGAATGGAAGAAAAAGGAAAACCGTATAAGGATAAAGATATCTATGCCAGCAAAAAGATTCACTGTGACTCTGCAGATGCCCTGAAGGTCGCAAACAGCATCCTGAGCAAGATGGAATCTCTTATCTGTGAGAATAAAAGCCAGCTGGATCAGGCCCTGGTGAAGGCAATGACCCCGGATCAGCTGACGCTGCCCTTCGCGGGGGAACAGTATCGCTATGACTTTCTTCGCATGACCTACCCCAAAGCCTCTTCCGAAGCGAATAACAAGCGTGCCCAGCAGCTTCTGCGCATTTTATCCAAATTCCCGATGATACCGATTTCTGAACTCAGCACGAGGACGGTCAACACCGTCTTGAAGGAGACCAAAGCCAGTGATGAGGTCATCCGGCTGTGTCATCTTTTCATCGAATATCTATTGCAGATGCGCAAGTATGTTGGCAGCAATCCCTTTGTTCTGCCTTCGACACGAGAGTCCAACACGAAAAACGTTTTTAAGCAGCAGGAGTTGGGCGATGCTGTCTTTGCCAACATGTTCAGGCTTCTCAACAAAGAGCTCTTGGCGATAAACGTTGTCATTGCCCTTGCGGCATCCGGATTCCCGTTTGAGGACATCAAGCCCCTGACGTGGAGAGACATAGAGTTTGTAACTGGCTATACAGACTTCGCCATTGTACATATCCGCCGCGACTATGCGGCAGTTTCCAAGCATGACTTTTCCAGACCCATGATTCCAGACAGCGCCGAATTTGTTCGTAAGTTCTACAAGGATCTGTCGACTTCAAAGAGTGCGGGGGAGTTGGCGGATACGAAAATCTGGCCGGATGGAGTGAATAACCAGATCGTCAACAACGAGATCCGAAACCTTCTTGTTCGTGCGGGCTTCTCCGGCGTGTTTTCCGCTCCGGGCAGGCCCGGCGAGGATCAAATCGAGATCCCCGCGCGCATTCTGCAGACGAACTACCAACGTATGCTCGCAGCAAAGTGCGGTTTGAAGGACGACCCGGATACGCTGAGCTTCCTCTCTGGTATCATTTATCGGAGTTCGACGTATACCAGCTACGAGTCGCACACTTCGCGGGAGGCGGCGCTGCGTCTCTACCAGATTTTGAAGCCGCTCTCTGTTGAGAAAAAGCTGGACAAGAAGTCGGGAGAACATAGAAGTGACGGCAAAGCAGCCTTTGAAGCTTGGCCGAAAACCAATCACGAGGCAGCCCGTGTCACGGGAAAGATCAAGTTAAAGCCCGGCCAGAGGCTTACCGTCGTCAGCGAGCACGGCGCAAAGGGGATCGTTCGCATCCACCGCGAGGGCGAAGTCATATAAAAAGTGAAAACATAATAATACCACCCCTGACGCAGCTTGTCATTGAACGAACGATTCAGTCGAAAACCTCTCTTTTTTTCACCGGGACAGTCTTTTCGGGGTCGATTTTGACCTCCGAGGAACAAGTTTTCAAACCTGTTCCACACGTATTCCACACGAAACACGTTTTGATCGATAGTTCAAATATTTGAAATTCACAGAAAAGTTCTCGTAAACGCAAAAAAGACCCGAAATCTTTCGATTTCGAGCCTTTTTTGTGGTGCGCGAGGCGGGACTTGAACCCGCACGTCCGGAGTGGACACTAGAACCTGAATCTAGCGAGTCTGCCAATTCCACCACTCGCGCGTTTTCTGAAAGCTTTGTTATAATAGCATCTCCGCACTGAATTGTCANNGGACACTAGAACCTGAATCTAGCGAGTCTGCCAATTCCACCACTCGCGCATTTCCGCTCCCGGAGCTCTTGGCGTTCCCGGAATGCTTGCTTATGATAGCACCCGCGCCGGGCTTTGTCAAGTGCTTTTTTGAAAAAACCGCACGATTTCCGGGGGCGGGCGGTAACAGTTCACCCCCGTGTCATTCTGAGGAGCCGTAGGCGACGAAGAATTCTATAGTCACGCAAGAGGCGGGAAAGATNNCGGGGACTGGCCTGTTACGGCAGACGCGGTTCGTCGGTTTTCCGCCCGCCGGGGAATCCGGGCTTGCTTTTTCCCGCCATTTCCTGTAGAATACCCCACGCAAATACAGGAATCGAGGGATTTTCCGTGCTGAAACGCTATATCGGGGACAGGGCCTTTTACCGTCGGCTTTTCACGGTCATGATCCCCATCCTGATACAAAACCTCATCACCAACTTCGTCAACCTCCTCGATAACGTCATGGTCGGGCAGGTGGGGACGGAACCGATGTCCGGCGTCGCGATCGTGAACCAGCTTCTGTTCGTCTTCAACCTCTGCGTCTTTGGCGGCCTCGCCGGGGCGGGCATCTTCACCTCGCAGTATTACGGCAAGAACGATCAGGAGGGCGTGAGGCAGACCATGCGCCTCAAGCTCTGGATCGGCGCGTTCATCACGCTGAGCTTCGGCGCAGCGCTGTTCTTTGGCGGGCGGGGGCTGATCGGCCTCTTCCTGCACGAGGGGCAGGAGAGCCTTGACCTCGCGGCGACGCTCAGGTACGGCGAGGGCTATCTGCGCGTGATGCTGCTGCAAGTCGTCCCCTTCGCGCTGACGCAGGTCTACGCGAGCACGCTGCGCGGCACGGGCGAGACCCTGCTTCCCATGCGCGCGGGGATCGCGGCGGTGCTCGTGAACCTCGTCTTCAACTACATCCTGATCTTCGGCAAGCTCGGCTTCCCGGCGCTCGGCGTCGTCGGCGCGGCGGCGGCGACGGTGCTGGCCCGCCTCGTGGAGTGCGGCATCGTGGTCGTCTGGACGCACCGGCACACGGCGGAGCTGCCGTACATGGTCGGCGTCTTCCGCTCTCTCCGCGTCCCAGCCCCGCTCACGCTGCGGGTGCTGCGCCTCGGCGCGCCGCTGCTCATGAACGAGCTGCTCTGGTCGGGCGGGATGACCGTGCTCAACCAGTGCTACTCCCTGCGCGGGCTGGAGGTCGTCTCGGCCTTCAACATCTCCTCGACCGTCTTCAACCTCTTTTTTGGGGCGTTCATCTCGATAGGCGACGCGATCTCCATCCTGATCGGCCAGCTCCTCGGCGCGGGCGAGCTGGAGCGCGCGGTCGAAGACGACCGGCGGCTCGTGGCGTTCTCATGCGGCGTGAGTCTGCTCATCATGCTCGTGATGGCCCTGCTCGCGCCGGTTATCCCGCGGCTCTACAACACGACGGACACCGTGCGCGCGCTCGCGCACCAGCTGCTGCTGATCGTCGCGCTCCTGATGCCCTCGCACGCCTACGCCAACGCCTGCTACTTTACGCTCCGCTCCGGCGGCAAGACGGTCATCACCTTCATCTTCGACTCTCTTTTTGTCTGGGCGCTCCAGATCCCGCTGGCCTTCGCGCTCTCGCGCCTGACCGCCATGCCCATCCTGCCGCTCTATTTGCTCGTCGAATGCACGACGCTTCTCAAATGCGTCATCGGCGCGACGATGCTGAAAAGCCGAAAATGGGTGGTAAACCTTGTAAGGAATGAAAAGTGAAAAACTATTGTGTCGCTTCGCGACGGATTGAATTTTTAATCATCCGTCCGCGAAGCGGACACCACAATTTTTCATTGTTCATTTTTGCTTTTTCATTTTCTCACACCTCCATCCTTCGCAGCATCTCCCGCCTGAGCCTCTCGATGATCCGCTTTTCCAGGCGGCTGATGTAGCTCTGGGAGATGCCCATGGAGTCAGCTACCTCCTTTTGCGTGTACTCGCGGCCGTGGGGCAGGCCGAAGCGCATGAGGATGATGCTCTGCTCGCGCTCGGAGAGCTGGGCGATCGACTCGCGCAGCATCTGCCGGTCGGCGTCGTCCTCCATCGGGCGCGAGACCTCGTCCTCGTCCGTGCCGAGGATGTCCGAGAGCAGCAGCTCGTTTCCGTCCCAGTCGGTGTTGAGCGGCTCGTCGAAGCTGACCTCCGTCCGCTGCGCGCCGATCTTGCGCAGGTGCATCAGGATCTCGTTTTCGATGCAGCGCGAGGCGTAGGTCGCGAGCTTGATGTTCTTGCCGCTGTTGAAGGTGTTGACCGCCTTGATGAGCCCGATCGTGCCGATGGAGATGAGATCCTCGAGGTTGATGCCCGTGTTCTCAAAGCGCTTGGCGATAAAGACCACGAGGCGCAGGTTATGCTCGATCAGGCTCTGTCGGGCGCTCTCCTCCCCGCGCTCCAGGGCGGCCAGCGCCGCCTCCTCTTCCGCCTTCGGAAGCGGGGCGGGCAGGGTCTCGCTGCCGCCGATGTAAAAAACCGGCGGGGGCTCGAGCCCGAGGATCTGAAGCAGCTGCTCCCGGAGGAACACGACTTGCGGTTTACATAACATAGAAACACGCTCCTTTCAGTGATGATATCCTGAGCACAAGCCTCCCCTGACGCTTTAGGGAAACGCTGATTAAATCCGGCGAGAGCGGATGTCGAGCAAATATTCGTCGGATCAAGGCACAAAAGCGCAGGAATACTCTGTGTATTTCAAGCTTTTGTAACGCAGAGCCGGCGAATAATTTGCCGACAGGCGCGTGACCGGCGGATTAATCAGCGTTTCCTTAGCGTTAGGGGAGGTGCCCCGAAGTGGCGGAGGGATTCTGTCGGACTTGCGACCCCTCAGTCAGCAAAGCTGACAGCTCCTCTTACGCAGGGGAGCCTCAGCGCCGCCTATACGATCCCCTCGAATCCGTCCCCGCAGGCGTGGACTGACACGCCGACGAGGACGCCGCGGCACTCGCGGCCGTCTAGCAGCACGCGCTCCGGGCGAAAGACCGGCAGCAGCCCGCCGCCGCCGAGGGCGGAGTAGGGGAGCAGCCGCAGCGCGCCCAAGTTCTCGAGCTGGCCGCTCAGCGCCTGCAGCGAGACGGGATCGAGCCGCTCGAAGAGCGCGCGGTTCTCGCCGAGCACGCCCGCGAGCGCCTTCGGCGTCGCGACGAGCACACGCGCGCCGGTCGTCGGGTCGCGCAGACTGTTGCCGGTGTCCCGCAGGGCGCGAAACGCAGCGCTGCGCCCCCGGTGCTCGAGCTGCACATGCAGCAGCCGCCGCTCCTGAAAGAGGCCGTGGACACGAAACAGGAGCGCCCCGACCCCGTAGCAAAGCAGGAAGCTTGAAAGCAGCGCGAAGAGCGGCCGCCCCTGCGCCGCGAGGACGGTCAGCGCGCCGCCGAAGGAGGCTGACACCGCGAAGAACAGCCCGATACAGCGCAGCGGCCGCCGCTCGTCACCGAAGGCGATCAGCCCCATCCCAAGCCCGCAGACGAGCTTTCCGCCCGATTTGGCGAGAAAGCCGAGCCCCGGCAGCCACACGGCGCAGGCGTAGAGCGCGCCGACGAGGGCCGCGAGGGCATAGCGCCCGCGCCGCAGGACGAGCCCCGCCGCGCGCGCGGTCAGCAGACAGAGCAGATAGTCGCAGAGCGCGTTCAGGCCGAACCAGAGATCGAGATACAGAGCGTCCATGCCGGGAGTATACGCCCCGGCGGGCGGGAAAGTCTGTCAAAGCGCGCCCGGCGCGCCGCGGCTCTTTTTTTCGGCTATTGTCAAAAGCCCGCGGCTGTGGTAGAATGCTCTATCGGAAAGAAACGGCGTAAGACGAGTCCGGACAGAACCGGAGGAGAGGATACGAACAGGCATGTGGTTTTGGTTCGCGCTGATCGCGCTGCTCTGCTGGAGCGGCTCCGATCTGTTTTCAAAAATCGGCTGTCAGGACGCGAGAGACAAGTACAGCCACCTCAAGATGGTCATGGCCGTCGGCCTCGTCATGGGGCTGCACGCGGCCTATGAAATCTTTGTCGGCGGCGTGGAGATCTCGTGGCAGATACTTCTGACCTATCTGCCCGTGTCCATGCTCTACATCCTCTCCATGGCGATCGGCTATCTGGGGCTGCGGTATATCGAGCTCTCGATCTCGTCGCCGATCTGCAACAGCTCCGGCGCGATCGTCGCGGTGCTGACGCTCGTCACCGCCGGCATCAGCGAGGATCTGCCCCCCGTGGCGCTCGTGGCCGTGGCGCTGGTCTGCGTCGGCGTGATTTTGCTCGGCGTGACCGAGTCCCGGGAGGACGAGGAGCTGCGCCGCGCGCGGCAGGACGCCTCGAACCACCACTACGCCAAGAGCTGGATCGCCCTGACCATCCCGGTGATCTACTGTCTGCTGGACGCGCTCGGCACCTTTGCCGATTCGCGGGTGCTGGAGGTGCTGGACGAGGATTCGGCCAACGTCGCCTATGAGCTGACCTTCCTGCTCGTGGGCGCTGCCTGCGCCGTGTACGTCCTCGGCGTGAAGAAGCAGAAGCTCGTCGCGCGCGAGGAAGCGCCCAAGTACACCGGCGCGGTGTTCGAGACCGTGGGACAGTTCTTCTACATCTACGCGCTGGCGGATCAGGAGCACGTCGCCTTCGCCGCGCCCATCATCTCCTCCTACTGTGTGGCCTCCGTGATCTGGAGCCGCCTGTTTTTGAAGGAGAAGCTGTCGTGGAAGCACTACGCCTGCATCGCCGTCGTTGTGGCGGGGATCGTCATATTGGGGATTCTGGATATTTGATTTTAACGGGTTGGGTCAGCAAAAGGCGCTTATCTACACCGTAGGGGCGACCCTCGTGGTCGCCCGGCAGAGAACTCTTATGCCCTGTACAGGCTCGGGCGAATCCATGACCGAGCGGGCGACCGCAAGGGTCGCCCCTACGATTTGTTTCAAATGAATGGGGGAGGAATCATCTATGTCCTACAAACGGGTACTCATCAAGATCAGCGGCGAGGCGCTGGCGGCGGAGAAGCACACGGGCTTTGACTTCGATTTTGTGACAAAGGTCTGCGAGGCGGTGAAGGCTGCGGCGGACGCGGGCACGCAGATCGGCATTGTGATCGGCGGCGGCAACTTCTGGCGCGGCGTCAAGGACGGCGCGGGAAAAGTCGAGCGCGTGAGCGCCGACCGGATGGGCATGCTCGCGACGGCGATGAACTGCCTCGCCGTCTGCGACGTGTTCCGGCAGATCGGCGCGGACGCGCGCATCATGACCGCCTTCGACATCCAGGGCGTGGGCGAGCGCTTCGACGCAAGAAAGGCCGTGGAATATCTGGAGGCGGGGACGATCGTGCTCTTCGCCTGCGGCAGCGGCGCGCCCTTCTTCTCCACCGATACGGCGGCGGTGCTGCGCGCGGCGGAGATCGGCGCGGAGGCCATCCTGCTCGCCAAGAACATCGACGGCGTCTACTCCGACGATCCGCGCAAGAACCCCGAGGCCGTGCGCTTTGACGCGATCAGCTACGCCGAGGTGCTCGCGCGCCGCCTCGCGGTCATGGACACGACCGCGACGAGCCTCGCGATGGACAACAGCATCCCCGTGCTCGTCTTCGCGCTGGCAGAGCCCGAGAACATCGGCCGCGTCGTTGCGGGCGAAAAGCTCGGGACGCTGGTAAGCTGAGAGTGTCTTTTTTAGGAAAAACCTGTCATTCTGAGGAGCCGACAGGCGACGAAGAATCTTTTACACGCTTACAGAACGCAAAAAAGATCCTTCGACTCCGCTGCGCTCCGCTCAGGATGACAGGGGGAGAGTGCTCAGGATGACAGTGACGATGCTCAGGATGGCAAAGAAAAACTGAGAAGCAAACTACTTCGCATACATTTCAAGGAGGGTTCATCATGTCCGATTACGCACAGTTCGAGAACAAAATGAAGAAGACCTGCGAGGCGCTGAGCGCGCAGCTCGCGACCATCCGCGCCGGCCGCGCCAACGCCGCCGTGCTCGACCAGATCCAGGTGGACTACTACGGCGTCCCCACGCCGATCCAGCAGGTGGCCTCCGTCGCCTCGCCCGATCCGCGCTCCCTGCTCATCCAGCCCTGGGACAAGAGCGTGCTCAAGGGCATCGAGAAGGCGATCCTCGCCTCCGATCTCGGCATCAACCCCCAGAACGACGGGCGCAGCATCCGCCTGGTCTTCCCGCCGCTGACCGAGGAGCGCCGCCGGGACCTCGTCAAGCAGACCAAGAAGTACGGCGAGGAGAGCAAGGTCGCCATCCGCAACATCCGCCGCGACGCGGTCGAGAAGTTCAAGAAGCAGCAGAAGGCCTCCGAGATCACCGAGGACGACTACAAGATCGCCGAGAAGGACATCCAGAAGCTGACCGACGACTACATCAAGGAGATCGACAAGATCTCCGAGAAGAAGGAAAAGGAACTGACCGAGATCTGAGACAGGGAGCACAACATGGCTGAAAACAATAGGGCGGGGGAGCGGGAGCAGTCCGGCGTTCCCCGCCATATTGCCATCATCCTGGACGGCAACGGCCGCTGGGCCAAAAAGCGCGGCCTGCCCCGCACCGCGGGCCACGCCGCCGGCGCGGAGACCTTCCGCAAGATCGCGACCTACTGCAAAGACATCGGCGTGGAGTACCTGACGGTCTACGCCTTCTCCACCGAGAACTGGCGGCGGCCGGAGAACGAGGTCTCCACGATCATGAAGCTCCTGGGCAACTATCTGCACGAGGCCATCGACACCATGGAGCGCGACCACATCCGCATGAAGGTCTTCGGCGACACGGAGGCGCTCTCACCCGAGCTGCGCGCGCTGGTCGCGAAAACCGACGAGATCTCCAAGCGCTACGAGGGCTTTCAGGCCAATATCTGCCTCAACTACGGCGGGCGGGACGAGATCGTCCACGCCGCGCGCCGCTATGCCGAGGACTACGCCGCCGGGAAAGTCGCGGAGCTGGACGAGGCGCGCTTCGGCTCCTACCTCTATTCCGCGGGCGTGCCCGACCCCGATCTGCTGATCCGCCCGGGCGGGGAGCAGCGGCTCTCCAACTTCCTGCTCTGGCAGTGCGCCTACGCGGAGTTTTATTTCACCGACGTGCTCTGGCCGGACTTCTCGCCGGCGGAGCTTGACAAGGCGATCGCCGTCTTCCGCAGCCGTGACAGGCGCTACGGCGGCGTAAAATAACCGCAATATTACACACGAAGAGGGAATACTCTATGGTAAAGGCCATTTCGATACTCGGCTGCACCGGCTCCATCGGCCGGCAGACCGCCGCGATCGCCGCGCACACGGGTCTGCGCGTCGCGGCGCTGACCGCCAACCGCAAGATCGACCTGCTTGAGGAGCAGACGCGGCAGTTCAAGCCCTCCTTCGTCGCGGTCTACGACGAGGAGGCGGCCAAACAGTTCCGTGCCGCTGTGCGCGATCTGCCCGTGCGCGTCGGCTCCGGCATGGAGGGACTGATCGAAGCAGCGACCCTCGCGGAGAGCGACTGCGTCGTGACGGCGGTCTCGGGCTCGGTGGGGCTGAGGCCGACGCTTGCGGCGATCGACGAAAAAAAGCGCATCGCCCTCGCGAACAAGGAGACGCTTGTGTGCGCGGGCGAGCTCGTCATGGCGCGCGCGAAGGAGAAGGGGGCGGAGATCGTCCCCGTGGACAGCGAGCACTCGGCGATTTTCCAGTGCCTTACCGGGCGCGCGCCGGGCGAGCTGTATAAGATTCTGCTGACCGGCTCGGGCGGCCCCTTCCGGGGTCGCAAGCGCGCGGAGCTCGAGGACGTCACGCCCGCCGAGGCCGTCGCCCATCCGAACTGGAGCATGGGCGCGAAGATCTCCGTGGACAGCTCGACGCTGATGAACAAGGGGCTCGAGTTCATCGAGGCGATGCACCTTTTCGGCGTGACGCCCGACGATATCACGGTGGTCATCCACCCGCAGAGCGTCATCCACTCGATGGTGGAGCTCGTGGACGGCACGGTGATCGCCCAGCTCGGCGTGCCCGACATGGGCCTGCCCATCCAGCTCGCGCTGACCTGGCCGGAGCGGCGGCCGTCGATGTTCGAGCATCTGGATTTCTGGACGCTGCGCGATCTGAGCTTCGAGGCGCCGGATCTCGTGAACTTCCCCTGCCTCGCCCTCGCGATGGACTGCGCGCGGCGCGGCGGCACCGCGCCCTGCGTGATGAGCGCGGCCAACGAGGTCGCGGTACACAAGTTCCTGCGCGGCGAGCTCGGCTACAACCGCATCTACGACGCGGCGGCCGGCGCGGTCGAAGCTCTCGGCGGCGCGAAGATCGCCTCCCTCGACGACGTGCTTGAGAGTGACGCCGCCGCAAGGGTATACGTGAGAGAGAAGTTTTGAGCTTCAACCGCCTGTCATCCTGAGCGGAGCGAAGCGGAGTTGAAGGAGCTTTTTTTGACACAGCGGAACGCCAATAAGATTCTTCGTCGCTTGCGCTCCTCAGAATGACAAGCCTTTTTCCAATCTGTCGCGAAGCGACACCATCATTATTCGTATTAGCGTATCAGGTTAAGACAGGCAGAGCAAAACGGTTTTGGCGTGGATGCCTACCCCTTGTCGCACAAAACCGATACGCGAATCATTATTTTCATTGCAGTACCGCAAAGCTGCGGTATGGAGACCACACTATGACCGTTTTATACATCATTCTTGCCATTTTCATCTTCGGCGTGCTGATCGCCATCCACGAGCTCGGCCACTTCCTCGCGGCGAAGGCCTGCGGCGTGCGCGTCAACGAGTTCGCCGTCGGCATGGGGCCGGTGCTCTGGAAGAGAGTGAAGGGCGAGACGCAGTACTCCCTGCGCCTCGTGCCGATGGGCGGCTTCTGCGCGATGGCGGGCGAGGACGAGGCGCTGGACGATCCGCGCGCTTTCACGAGCCAGCCGGCCTGGAAGCGTATCATCATCCTCGCCTCCGGAGCCTTCATGAACTTCGTGCTCGGGCTCGTGATCGTCGCCATTCTCTATTCGAGCGCGTCGGCCTTCCGTGCGCCGATCATCGCCGGCTTCATGGACGGCTGCCCCTATCAGGGGGAGGACGCCCTGCACGAGGGCGACCGCTTCTATAAGATCGACGGCCACCGCATCTACGAATACTACGACGTGTCCGACTTCCTCTCGCGCGGCAGCGGGGACTACGAGCTCGTGCTGATCCGCGACGGGAAGAAGGTCGCGCTCCATAATTTCCACATGGTCCCGGTCGAGTACGAGGGCGAGGCGCGCAAGATGTACGGCTTCTACTTCGGCGTCGAGGAGGCCACGCTCGGCGTGAAGCTCTCGTACACCTGGGGTACCACAATGGAGTTCGGCCGCATGGTCTGGATGGGGCTGGAGCAGCTCGTCACCGGGCAGGTCGGGGTCAAGGATCTCTCCGGCCCGGTCGGCATCGTGGACATGATGGCCGAGACCGGCGAACAGGCGCAGTCCACCGCCGACGCGCTCTACGATATCTTCTACCTCGCCGCCTTTGTGGCGGNNCCGCCGTGATCGAGGCGCTGACGCATAAGAAGCTCGACCCGAAGTATGAGGGCTATGTCCACGCGGCCGGGATGATCCTGCTGCTGGGCCTGATGGCCTTCGTGATGATCAATGACGTTGTGAGGATCGTAAAGGGATGACAAACAGAAACGAAACCAGACAGATTCGCGTCGGCGGCCTCACGATAGGCGGCGGCGCGCCGGTCACGGTGCAGTCGATGTGCTGCACCAAGACCTGGGACGTGGAGGCGACTGTTCAGCAGATCCAGGCGCTGCGCGCCGCGGGCTGCGACATCGTGCGCCTCGCGATCCCCGACGAGCGCGCGGCGCTCGCGATCCCGGCCATCAAGGAGCGCGTCGACCTGCCCCTGGTGGCGGATATCCACTTTGACTACCGCCTCGCCCTGCTGGTCGCGGAGCGGGGGATCGACAAGATCCGCATCAACCCCGGCAACATCGGCGGGGAGGAGAACGTGCGGAAGGTCGCCGACGCCTGCAAGGCGCGGCGCATCCCCATCCGCATCGGCGTGAACGCGGGCAGTCTCGAGAAGCGCCTGCTCGAGAAGTACGGCCACCCCTGCCCGGAGGCCATGGTGGAGAGCGCGCGCGGGCATATCGAGCTGCTGACGCGCTTCGGCTTCGAGGATATCTGCCTCTCGCTCAAGTCCTCCACCGTGCCGCTGACCATCGCCGCCTACCGCCTCGCGGCGGAGGACTTTCCCTATCCGCTGCACCTCGGCGTGACCGAGACCGGCACCGAGTGGAACGGCACCATCCAGTCCGCCGTCGGCATCGGGACGCTGCTCAGCGAGGGCATCGGCGACACGATCCGCGTCTCCCTGACGGCCGACCCCGTGAAGGAGGTCAGCGCCGGGATCGCCATCCTCAAGGCCGCGGGCCTGCGGCAGGGCGGGGTGAAGTTCGTCTCCTGCCCCACCTGCGGGCGCACGGAGATCGACCTGATCGGCCTTGCGACAAAGGTGGAGGCCGCCGTGCGCGATCTCGACCGCGACATCACCGTGGCCGTGATGGGCTGCGTCGTGAACGGCCCCGGCGAGGCGCGCGAGGCCGACTACGGCATCGCGGGCGGCAGGGACAAGGGCCTGCTCTTCAAGAAGGGGCAGGTGCTCGGCACCTACGACTACGACCGGCTCTGCGACGCGCTGCTCGCGCTCATCCGGGAGGACGAGGGGCTATGAGCGAGGCGCATACCCCGTTCCTGACCATCTTCCCGGACTGCGCCGACCTCACCCGGCTCGCGGGCGGGCTCGAGCGCGCCTATGTGACGGACGTGCAGATCGACGCGCAGGAGCGCAGCATGAGCGTGAGCGCCTGGTTTTCGGCCATGCCCTCGCCGGTGGACGTGCAGCAGCTCTCCGCGCGCCTCAAGCAGGTCTTCGCCCTGAACGGCATCGCCCTGATCCCGGACTACCCCCAGCCGAAGCCCGCCTCCGCCGCGCAGGGCGGCGGCGCGAAGGCCGCGGCGGGCGGCGCGCCGACGGGCGCGGTGCTCTTCGGCCGAACGATCAAGATGCACCCGGTGCCGATGAACACGCTCTCGCTCGAATCCGGGCGGGTCTGCGTCGAGGGCGACGTGCTGGCCGTGACGAGCCGCAAGCTCCAGAAGCGCGGCGGCGCGGTGCTCTGCTTCGACATGACCGACAACACAAACTCCGTGCGCGTTTCGCGCTTTCTGCGCCCCGAGGACGATCAGCGGATCGTCGAGGCGGTCTCTGTCGGCGACCATCTGATCGTACAGGGCGGCGTCATGTACTCGAAATACGACGACGACATGGTGCTTGAGCCGCAGAATATCATGAAGGGCAAGCGCTTCATCCGGCCCGACAATGCCCCGGAAAAGCGCGTCGAGCTCCATCTGCACACGCGCTTTTCGGCCATGGACGCGCTCACAAAGCCCGAGGCCGCCGTGGAGCGCGCGGCATACTGGGGCATGCCCGCCATCGCCGTGACCGACCACGGCGTTTTGCAGGCCTTTCCCGACATGTGGAAGGCGGGCAAGAAAAAGGGCGTCAAGATCATCTACGGCTGCGAGGTCTACTTCCTCAACGACATGGACGGCAACGCCGCCGTCATCGGCAAGTCGAAGCTCCCGCTCGACACGGAGTATATCGCCTTCGATATCGAGACCACGGGCCTCAACGCCCAGAACGACCGCATGACCGAGATCGGCGCGATCCGTTTTCGCGGCGGCGAGGTGCTGGAGACCTTCAACACCTTCGTCGATCCCGAGCGGCACATCCCCGCCGAGATCACCCAGCTCACCGGTATCCGGGATTCGGACGTCGCGCTCGCGCCGAAGGAGGACGAGGCGCTGCGGCGCTTCATCGACTTTGCCGGGGATCGGCCGCTGATCGCCCACAACGCGCACTTCGACGTCGGCTTCATGACGGCGGCGGCGCTGCGGCATGGCATCAAGTTCGCGCCGGTGTTCCTCGATACGCTCGCGCTCTCGCAGGCGCTGCTGCCCGAGCTCAAGCGCTTCAAGCTCGATATCGTCTCCAACCACCTCAAGCTGCCGCAGTTCAACCACCACCGCGCCACGGACGACGCGCTGGTCGTCGCGCGCATCATGGAGAAGTTTCTGCCCATGCTCGCGCAGCAGGGCGCGAAGACCGTGGACGATATCGAGACGGTCTATCACAGCCTCCGGCGCACGGACATGGGCAAGACGCACCACATGATCCTGCTCGTCCTGAACCGCAAGGGGCTCAAGAACCTCTACGAGATGGTCTCCCAGAGCTATCTCAAATACTTCCACCGAAACCCAGTCGTCCCGAAAAGCCTCCTGAACCAGCACCGCGAGGGCATCCTCGTCGGCTCGGCCTGCGGCATGGGCGAGCTCTACGGCGCGGTCATGAAGGGCGCGAGCCAGAAGGAACTGGAAAAAATCGCCTCCTATTACGATTATCTGGAGATACAGCCGATCTGCAACAACGGCTTTCTCGTCGATAACGGCGCGGTCAGCGACGTGGGGGTCTTGCAGGACTACAACCGCACGATATTGAAGCTCGGGCGCAGGCTCTCTAAGCCCGTCATCGCCGCGAGCGACGTGCATTTCCTCGACCCGGAGGACGAGCAGTACCGTAAGATCTTGCAGGCCGCCAAGCAGTTTAACGACGCCGATCGGGACTGCCCGATCTTCTTCCGCACGACGGAGGAGATGCTCAAGGAATTCGCCTATCTCGGCGAGGAGGACGCGAAAGAGGTCGTCGTCACCAACACGCGCAAGATCGCCGACATGGTGGAGGAGATCGAGCTGCTGCCCAAGGACCTCTTCCCGCCGAAGATCGAAAACTCCGCGCAGCAGCTCACCGAGCTCGTCTACGACAAGATGCACCGCATCTACGGCGAGACCCCGCCCGAGCTCGTACAGCAGCGCGTGGACGTGGAGCTCAAGACCATCCTCGATCACAACTACGACGTGATCTACATGTCCGCCCAGAAGCTCGTGCAGAACTCGCTCGAGCACGGCTATCTGGTCGGCAGCCGGGGCAGCGTGGGCTCCTCGCTCGTGGCCTACATGTCCGGCATCACCGAGGTCAACTCCCTCCCGCCGCACTACGTCTGCCCGAAGTGCTGCCACTCGGAGTTTATCACCGACGGCAGCTTCGGCTGCGGGGCGGACATGCCGGAGAAGGACTGCCCCGGCTGCGGCGCGCGCATGAACCGCGAGGGCTTCGACATCCCCTTTGAGACCTTCCTGGGCTTCCCCGGCAACGAGAAGACCCCGGATATCGACCTCAACTTCTCCGGCGAGTATCAGGCCAAGGCGCACAAGTACACCGAGACGCTCTTCGGCTCGGACCACGTCTTCCGCGCCGGGACCATCGGCACCCTCGCGGAGAAGACGGCCTACGGCTATGTGAAAAAATACCTCGAGGAGCGCGGCATCAAGGCCACCAAGGCGGAGGAGAACCGCCTCGCGCAGGGGCTCGTCGGCATCAAGCGCACGACGGGCCAGCACCCCGGCGGCCTCGTCGTCATCCCGCAGGACAAGGACGTGACGGACTTCTGCCCCGTGCAGCACCCGGCGGACGACCCCAACAGCGACATCATCACGACGCATTTTGAATACCACTGCATGGAGGACAACCTCCTCAAGCTCGACGAGCTGGGCCACGACGACCCGACCATGATCCGCATGATGGAGGACATGACCGGCGTGGACGCCAAGAAGATCTCCCTCTCCGACCCCGAGACCATGTCGATCTTCACGAGCCCCGCGGCGCTCGGCCTGCCCGACGACGATCCGATCATCGGCAAGACCGGCTCCATCGGCGTGCCGGAGTTCGGCACCCCCTTCACGCGCCAGATGCTGGTGGACACCCAGCCGAGAGCCTTCGACACCCTGGTCCGCCTCTCCGGCTTCTCCCACGGCACCGACGTGTGGGCGGGCAACATCCACGATCTCATCGTGAACGGCGTCGCCGACGTCAACGAGACCATCGGCTGCCGCGACGATATCATGCTCTACCTCATCCAGAAGGGCATGGAGCCCTCGCTGGCCTTCAAGACCATGGAGGCCGTGCGCAAGGGCAAGGTCAAGAAGAGCGGCAGCTTCCCCGGCGACGCGGAGCAGCAGATGAAGGACATGGGCGTGCCGGAGTGGTGGATCGAGTCGGCGCGCAAGATCGCCTACCTCTTCCCCAAGGCCCACGCGGTGGCCTACGTCATGATGGCCTTCCGCATCGCCTGGTTCAAGGTGCACGAGCCGCTGGCCTTCTACAGCGCCTATTTCTACCGCCGCAGCCAGAAGGGCGGCTTCGACGCCGAGCGCATGTGTACCGGCGCGGACGCCGTGCGCCGCACGATCCGCGATATGCGCCGCCGCAAGGATCTGAGCGCGAACGAGGAGGATCTGCTCGTCACGCTCGAGGCGGTGTACGAGTTCAACATGCGCGGCTTCACCTTCGCGCCGATCGACCTCTACGAGTCCGACGCGGTGAAGTTCAAGATCACCGAGGATGGGCGGCTGAGGCCCCCCTTCGTCTCGATCTCCGGCCTCGGCGAGGCCGCCGCGCAGGATCTCGCCGCTTGCAGCGAGAGGGGAGAGCGCTTCATCTCCGTGCAGGAGCTCAGCCGCGCCTGCCCGAAGGTCAGCCAGACCCACCTGGAGACGCTCAAGCGCCTCGGCGCGCTCGGCGAGCTGCCCGAGACGAGCCAGATCAATCTCTTTGAAATGTAAGGAAGCAAAACTATGTCCCTGAAACGCACGATCAGCCTCACCCTGCTCGCCCTCTGTCTGCTGCTTGCCGGCTGCGGACAGGGGCGCGTGGAGCCCTCGCCGACGCCGGAACCCACGCCGGAGCCCGAAATCCTGCCCGACGTCCGCATCTCTGAGGTCATGAGCGACAACAAGGCCGCGCTCGCCCTCGCCGACGGGAGCTTCCCCGACTGGGTGGAGCTCTATAACGCCGGGGATACCGCGGCGGAGCTTAGGGGCTTCACGCTGCGCAGCGGCGAGAGGGAATGCACGCTCGGCGCGCTCACGCTCGCGCCGGGGGAGTACCGCATCGTCTGTTGCGACGGGAGTTCGGACGTGGGGCACGCGGCGCTCAAGCTCTCCGCCTCCGGAACCTCCCTCCGGCTGCTCTCCCCGCGCGGCACGACGGTCGACAGCCTCAACGTCCCGGCGCTCGAGGCCGATACGAGCTATGCGCGCTTTTCTGAGGGCTTTGCCGTCACGCGCTGGCCGAGCCCCGGCTGTGAAAACAGCGACGCGGGCTACTGCGCCTTTCAGGAGAGTCTCCGTGCGGCGGACGCGCTGGTCATCGGCGAGGTCATGAGCTACAACGAGTGGTACGTCCCCCAGCACGGTGCGTATTACGACTGGGTGGAGCTCACGAACGTCTCGGCCGCGCCCGTCGAGCTCAGCGGCTACTGCCTGTCCGACAAGGGGAAGAACCGCCTGCTCTATCCGCTGCCCGCGGGCGAGCTCGCGCCGGGCGAGAGCCTGGTGATCCTCTGCGACAAGGACGCGGAGGAGGAGGGCTTCGCGCCCTTCGGCCTCTCGAGCGGGAGCGAGACGCTCTATCTCAGCCGCGCGGATGGGACGCTTGTGGATTATGTAAACCTTCATGACATCCCGCTCGGGTGCAGCATGGGGCGCGAGGCGGGCGCTGGCGGCTTCTTCTACTACGCCGCGCCCACGCCGGGCGAGGCGAATACCGGCGGCTGCCGGCTCCGCAGCGTAAAGCCCGAGGCGCTCGCGCCGGACGGGGTCTTTGAGGGCGTCGAGAGCGTCACGGTCGAGCTGCGGGGCGAGGGGACGATCCGCGTCAGCTTCGACGGGAGCCTGCCCACCGAGGAGTCCCCGGTCTACGACGGGCCGATCACCCTGACTGAGACGGGCGTCGTGCGCGCGGTGTGTTATCAGGCCGGGCGGCTGCCGAGCGAGGCGCTGAGCCTGAGCTATATCCTGAACGAGGGGCACAGCCTGCCCGTGGCGAGCCTCGTCGGCGACCCGGAGGCGCTGCTGGGCAGGAAGGGGCTGTACGACAATCCCGGCGAGGACTGGGAGAGCCCCGGCTGCCTGATGGTCTACGAGGACGGCGAGAGCCTGCGGCTCGACTGCGGGATCAAGCTGCACGGCGCGACCTCGCGCTGGCAGCAGGAGAAGAAATCTCTCAAGCTGCTGTTCCGCGACCGCTACGCCGGGCCGCTGCACGCCGACTTCTTCCAAAACGGCGTGACGGAGTTCGATTCCCTGCTGCTGCGCGCGGCGCAGGAGGCCGATCAGTCCACCTGGATGCGCGACACGCTGATGCACCAGCTCTCGCTCGCGGCCTTCCCCGAGCTGCCCGCGCAGGACTACCACTACTGCATCCTGTATCTGAACGGGCAGTACTGGGGCATCTACAACCTCCGCGAGGCGCACAGCGCGGGGCACTACGCCCGGCATTACGGCTACGACCCCGACACGGTCTCCCAGTGGCAGGGCTCGTGGCCGAGGGATTCCGTGATCGCGGAGGTCTACGACTTCGCCATCATGCACGATCTGAGCGAGGACGAGAACTACGCGCAGGTCGCCGCGCACGTCAACGAGAAGAGCGTGGCCGATTGGCTCATCCTCCAGGCTTACAGCGGCAATTTCGACTTCAACAGCCCGAACATGCGCTTCTACTACTCCGAGGAGGACATGAAGCTGCGCTTCGCGCTGGTCGATCTCGACCTCGGCATGTTCGACTACGGCAGCTTCTCCAAGCTCGTAGCCTACGGCTACGCTTATACCGATCTTGCCCGCTGCATGATGCGAAACGAGGGCTTCCGCCGCCTGCTGCTCGAGGAGCTCAAGAGCGCCGTCGAGGGGCCGCTCGCGGATGAGAACGCCCTCGCGCTCATCGACTCGCTCGCCGCCGAGCTCGAGCCCGAGATCGAGCGCGACCGGGAGCGCTGGATCGGCACCTACAAGGACTGGGAGAACATGGTCGAGCACCTGCGCGAGTATATCCGTATGAACAAGGGCCGCGCGCAGAACCTCGTGCAGATGGTGCGCGAGAGCGATTTCATCCCAAGCGAGGAGATGGAGGAATACTTCCCGCAGGAGTGACGCGAGGCCGATGAATAGATTTGGGTGTGCCGCGCAGCGGCACACCCAAATCTATTCACTCTTCGCGAGCCCCTGCATGAAGCCGTCCAGGGCGGTGCTGTGGATATCCCCGGCGATCAGCTCCTTTCCCTGGATGTAGAGCGTGACGAGCACGGTCTGCGTCTCGTCGGGGTAGTTTGTGACGGTGTAGCTGATCTGCTCGCAGCGCTCGCCGCAGTGCTTTGTCAGATCGCGCCCCTCGGCGAGCTGCAGCTCGTTGTAATCGGCCAGCACGCCCTCGATGCGCGCGGGGATGCGCACGGTCTTGCGCTGCTCGCTGTCCAGGTCGATCTCCCAGCCGAGCCCGGCGAGGTAGCGCTGCCGCCCCTCGGGCTCGCTCAGATCCTCCCGCGCCGGGAGCCCCCGGATCAGCAGCACGGCCAGCGCGATCACGGCGGCGGCCAGGAGTAGCCACAGCAGGGGCCTTTTGCGAAGCTTGCGGTCAAATTGCGTCATCTTCGATCACCTCGCCCCATGATATGCGCGAAAGCGCGCCGCTATGTGCGGCACTTTCCGCACCCTGCAACAAAAAAGATAAAAATAGTTGCAAAATGGTAAAATTAATGCTATACTGTGCTACACATATAGAAGGGGGGAGGCTTGCGCGTATGGCGGCGGAAAGACTGGATAAGCTCCTGACCGAGCTGGGCCTGGCCTCCCGGAAGGACGGCAAGGCGCTCATCCGCGCGGGCCGCGTCGCGATCGACGGCGCGGTGTGCAGGAGACCCGAGCAGAAGGCCGATCCCGCCGTGCAGCGCGTGACGCTCGACGGCAGGGCGCTCTGCGCGCCGGGGCCGCGCGTCTTCATGATGGACAAGCCCCTCGGCGTCGTCACCGCGACGGAGGACAGGGAGCAGAAGACCGTGCTCGACCTGCTGCCCCCGGAGCTCAGGCGGCTCGGGCTCTTCCCGGTCGGACGGCTTGACAAGGACACGAGCGGCCTGCTGCTGCTCACAAACGACGGGGATTTCGCCCATCGCGTGATTTCGCCAAAATCCTGTGTGGAAAAACGCTATTATGCGACCGTAGAGGGCGAAGCCGGGCAGGAGGACGCGGCGGCCTTCGCCGAAGGGCTGCTGCTGCGCGACGGGACGAAGTGTCTGCCCGCGCGCCTCGAAGTCTTGGGGCCGGGGGAGTGCCTCGTCACCGTGACGGAGGGCAAGTACCACCAGGTGCGCCGGATGCTCGCGGCCGTCGGAAAGCCCGTCAAAAGTCTGCGCCGGCTGTCCGTCGGCGCGCTGGAACTGGACGAAAGCCTTGGCGCGGGCGGGCTGCGCGAGCTCACGGAAGAGGATTTGTGCAAGTTGTTCAGAGCGAAGCTTGGGGAAAATTAGTCAAAATTTTCATACCATACTTGTGCATTTTTGAGCGGATGAAACACAATGCGAAAAAACTTAACAAATTTTCCGCATGAAATCTATTGAAAATAACAGACTTTCGCGGTATTATGGGAAAAGAAAAATGCGGCGGATTTGTCAAATTGCCAGAGCACCACGATCATCTTCCGCGGCAGCAGGAGGCGTGCATGATGTCCAGCAGAATCTTTCAGAATGTGATCATTCAGATGAAGGACGCCGTGGACAGAACCATCGGCGTTGTGGACGAGCAGGGCTTTGTCGTGGCCAGCAGCGAGCTTGCCATGATCGGCTCCCGGCTTGACGACTTTCATTCTCTTGACTTTGACGGCGCGGAAAAGACCGTGACGACCGGCAGCCGCTGCTACCGCGCGCTCGCGAGCGAGAACGGCAGAGTGGATTACGCCGCCTTCGCCGAGGGGACGGACGCGATGTCCCGCATGCTCTGCTCCGTCACCGCCGTGGCCTACAACGAGGCCAAGAGCGGCTATGAGGAGAAGCACAACAAGGCGGCCTTCGTCAAGAACATCATCTCCGACAACATCCTGCCTGGGGACGTGTATGTCCGGGCCAAGGAGCTGCATTTCGTGACCGACGAGCCGCGCAGCGTGCTGCTGGTGCGGCAGGTGGACGGGAGCGACGTCGCCGCGATGGAGACCATCCACCGCATCTTCCCCGACAAGCAGCGCAACTTTGTCATCAATATCAATGAGACCGATATCGTCGTGGTCAAGGCGCTCTCCTCGCCCGAGGCGGCGGACGAGGCGCTCAAGGCCGCCTGCGCCGTCGAGAAGGCGCTGCATGACGAGCTGAATCTCAAATGCGTGATCGGCGTGAGCACGGTGGCCAACCACCTNNGCGGACAAGTCCATCATCAACTATGAAAACCTCGGCCTCGGCCGCATCATCTACCAGCTCCCGACGACGCTGTGCGAGATGTTCCTCAACGAGGTCTTCAAGAAAAACCCGATCGAGACCCTGGACGAGGACACGCTCGAGACCATCAACCGCTTCTTCGAGAACAATCTGAACGTCTCCGAGACCTCCCGCAAGCTCTATGTCCACCGCAATACGCTGGTCTACCGCCTGGAGAAGATCAAGAAGCTCACCGGGCTCGACCTGCGCGAGTTTGACCACGCCATCGTCTTCAAGGTGGCGATGATGGTCAAGATGTATCTCGACTCTCTCAATTCCGCGCGCTATTAAGCCCCCGCAGGGGGAGCCCATGGAGGAAATCGTATGATCACAATGCGCAATGTCACCGAAATCTATGACAGCAGCGGCACCGTCGCGCTCGACGGGGTCTCGCTGGATATAGACGCGGGTGAATTTGTCTTTCTGGTCGGCCCCTCCGGCTCCGGCAAGACCACGCTGATGAAGCTCATCACCGGCGAGGTCCGCCCGACCACCGGCAGGGTCGTGGTCAACGACTTTGACATGACGCGCATCCGCCGCCGCAAGCTGCCGAAAATGCGCCGCACGCTCGGCGTCGTGTTCCAGGACTACCGCCTGATCGAGAACATGACCGTCTATGACAACGTCGCCTTCGCCATGCGCGTGGTCGGCGCCTCCCGGAGGGATATCAAAAAGCGCGTGCCCTATGTGCTCGAGCTCGTAGGGCTCGACGGCTATGAGACGCGCCTGCCCAACGAGCTCTCCGGCGGCGAGCAGCAGCGCGTCGCGATCGCCCGCGCCCTGGTCAACAACCCCCAGATGCTCGTGGCCGACGAGCCGACCGGCAACCTGGATCCCGGCCGCAGCCTGGAGCTCATGCTGCTGCTGGAAAAGATCAACGAGCTCGGCACCACCGTGCTCGTCGTGACGCATGAGCGCGAGCTCGTGCGCGAGCTGCAAAAGCGCGTCATCACGATCGAGGACGGGCACGTCGTGCATGACACACGGGACGAGGAGGACTACGATGTTAATTAGCAGCAGCGCTTATCTGGTGCGCGAGGGCTTCCGCAGCATCAAGACGCACCGCGTCATGTCCATCGCCTCGGTCACGATCATCATGGCCTGCCTCATCATCATGGGCAGCGTGACGCTGCTCGCGATCAATATCGACTCGCTGATCCATAGCCTCGAAAACCAGAACGAGGTCGTCGCCTTCGTGGAGGACAGCATCGAAAAGCCCGCCGACGCGCAGGCGCTGCAGCCGCAGCTCGAGGCGGTCGCGAACGTGCAGGACGTGCAGTTCGTCTCCCGTGAGACGGCGATGAGCTCCTTCATGAGCAAGTACGACAAGGCGCTCATGGAGGGCATCGACGCGACGGTCTTCCGCCACCGCTTCATCATCCATCTCGACGATATCGCCCTCATGGAGCAGACCAAGCGCGAGCTGGAGGCGGTGGACGGGATCGCCTGGGTCAACGCGCACATCGAATACGCGAAGGCTTTCATCACCCTGCGCAATATCGTGAGCGCCGTGTCCCTGATCCTGATTCTGATCCTCGGCTCGGTGTCGATCTTCATCATGTCCAATACGATCAAGCTCACGACCTTCGGCCGCCGCACGGAGATCGGCATTATGAAGATGGTCGGCGCGACCAACGCCTTCATCCGCCTGCCCTTCGTCGTGGAGGGTCTGGTGCTGGGGGTGCTGGGCGGCGGGCTCGCCTTCCTCGCGGAATGGGGGCTCTATTCCCTCGTCACCGGCCGCATCATGGGGACGGTCACGAACAGCATCCTCGCGGAGAACCTGTTCAAGCTCGTGCCCTTCTCGCAGCTCGCGATGCCCGTGCTGCTGTTCTATCTCGGCGTCGGCGTCTTCGTCGGCGCGGTCGGCGGCGCCTTCGCGATCCGCAATTATCTCAAGGTTTGATTCAGGAGTTTATGCAATGAAACGCAAAAAAATGGTATCCGCGCTCTGCCTGGTCCTCGCGGCGATCATGGTGCTCTCGCTGGTGTTCAGCGTGCTGCCCATCCGCGCCTACGCGGTCTCGCAGAGCGATATCGACGCGCTGAAGGAGAAGAAAGCGATCATCACCCAGCGCGTCTCCCAGGCCAAGGACAGCCTCGAGCGCTACAAAGAGGAGGAGGCGGACGTCCTGCACCAGAAGGCCGCGCTCGACGAGCGCAGCGAGGCCGCGCAGGAGGCGCTGCGCCTCGTGTATGAGGAGATCGCCATGTACGACGAGCTGATCGCGCAGAAGGAGCGGGAGCTCGACGCCGCGCTCACGCGCGAGCAGAACCAGCTCGCCCGCTACCGCACGCGCATCCGCGCGATGGAGGAGAGCGGCGGCTACAATCTCTTGGGCATCCTCGTGAACTCCGGCAGCTTCTCCGAGCTGCTGACCGCGCTCGACGACATGGGCAACATCATGGAGAGCGACAAGGAGCTCGAGCATGAGTACCGCGACGCGCGCGAGGAGGTCGAGCGCGTCAAGGCAGACTATGAGCAGACGCGCAGCGAGAGCGAGGCGCAAAAGCTCGTGCTCGAGGACGAGAAGGCGGAGATCGAGGCGGAGATCGCCGAGACCGAGGCCATGCTCGAGGCGCTCTCCGACCGCATCGAGGAGGCGCAGACGCTCTACGATCAGGAGATCGCGGCGGAGGCCGAGGCGGAGCGCGAGGTGCAGGAGCTGATCGCGAAGTATGAGGAAGAGCAGCGGCGCGCCCGCGAGGCGGCCGAGGCCGAGGCGCGGCGCCGTGCCGAGGAGGCCGCGCGCAACGCCGCCGCGAACAACAGCAGCGGCTCGTCGGGNNCCTGGCCCGCCCCGACCTGGAACGGCTACATCACCGGCCGCTACGGCGAGAGCCGCACAGGCCACATGCACTCCGGCATCGACATCGACGGCTACGGCTGCGACGGCGCGCCCATCGTCGCGGCGGGCTCCGGCACCGTCATCTTCTCCGGCTCGAACGGCAGCTACGGCAACTACGTCATGATCGACCACGGCGGCGGCTATGTGACGCTCTACGCGCACATGTCCGGCAACGCGGTCTACGAGGGGCAGTGGGTGAACGCCGGGCAGACCATCGGCTACATGGGCGCGAGCGGCAACGCCTCGGGGACGCATCTGCATTTTGAAATCCGCATCAACGGCTCTACGGTCGACCCCGAGGGCTGGTTCCCCGGCCGCGCGCACTGGAACTGCTGACGCAGCAGAACGCGGATATTTATAGCAATACATAGACAAGAGCTTGCCGGACAGCTTCGGGCTGTCCGGCAAAAGCCCTGTTTCGAGGAGGATCACTTTGGGCAGAATTTTTCGGAGATTCCTGGAGAGAATCTGGTTTTTTGTCACCGGCGTGCTCAATATCGGCATATCGCTGAAAGCGGTGCTGCTGCTGCTCTTGCTCTCGGTCGGCGGCACCTACGCCTGGGTACACGCGGACATGCTCAAGGCGATGGGCGGCAAGGAGGATTTCGAGGAGGCCAAACGCTACATAGAGCTCAAGGATCTGCTCGACGAGCGCTACATCGACACGGTCGACCGCAAGACGCTGGGCGACGAGGCCGCGGCCGCGATGGTCGCGGGGCTCGGGGACAGTTGGAGCTATTTCATGACCGCCGACGAGTACCGCACCTATCAGCTCTCCTCCTCCAACGACTATTCCGACGTCGGCATCTCCCTCGTCAAGGACAGCGCCACGGGCGGCTTCCAGGTGATCTCGATCTACCCGAGCTCCCCGGCTGCGCGCGCGGGCATCACGGTCGGCATGGTCATCACGGCGGTGGACGGCCGGAGCCTCAAGGACTATACGACCGACCAGGTGCGCACGCTCATCCGCTCGAAGCTCAACAGCCTCTTCGAGATCCAGACCTCGAGCGGCCAGACCATCGAGGTGGACTGCACGAGCGCCAACTCCGAGGCGGTGAGCTACCGTCTGGAGAAGACCGGCGCGGGCTATGTGCAGATCCGCAACTTCGAGGCGGGCAGCGGCCAGGCGGCCGTCGACGCGATCGAGACCCTGATGAACCAGAAGGCGGTGTCCTTCGTGCTCGATCTGCGCAACAACTCCGGCGGCCTCAGCAGCGAGCTCCACATTCTGCTCGACTACCTGCTCCCGACCGGCAAGATCTATTCCGAGATAGACAAGAGCGGGCATGAGGATCCGACGGAGTCCGACGGCATGTGCGTGTCCTATCCGATGGCGGTGCTCGTCAACACCGGCACCTTCCGCGAGGCGGAGCTCTGCGCGGCGGTGCTCAAGGAATTTGGCTGGGCGACCATCGTCGGCCTGCCCACCTCGGGCAACACCCGCTCGCAGGAGACGATCGTGCTCGAAGACGGCAGCGCGATCCGCCTCTCGACGCGCAGCTATCTGACCTCGCAGGGCGTGGATATTTCGCGCAGCGGCGGCGTCATCCCGGATTCGATCGTATACAATTCCGACGAGTCCGCGACCGGCACGACCTCCGGCACCACCGGCGGACAGGACGGCACCGCGAGCATCTCAGACGACGAGCAGCTCATGGCCGCGCTGCGGATGCTCAGTTAAATGAATAAGTAATAATGGTATCTATTCAGTCCCCCGTGTCATTCTGAGGAGCCGCAGGCGACGAAGGATCTTATACCGTAACCGTTCAGTCCCTGTCATTCTGAGGAGCCGCAGAGCCCATGGCCGGAAGAATCTTTTAGCCGCGAAAGAGGCAGGGAAGGATTCTTCGCCTGCGCTCAGAATGACAGGGGGCGGCTGCGGCGAGCATGTCGGGGCGGCAAATCCGCGCTTGACATCTGCGCGTTCCTTGCGTACAATACCCCTTGCACATTCAGGTAAATAACCGCAATTCACGATAAAAGGAGTCTGTTACCATGTCCAATTCCAACCGCTTCAAGATGAGCCAGGAGCGCCTGGACGCTCTCAAGGAGGAGCTGACCTATCTCGAGACCGTCCGCGAGAAGGAGGTCGCCGAGCAGATCAAGGAGGCGCGCAGCTTCGGCGATCTGTCCGAGAACAGCGAATACGACGAGGCCAAGACCGAGCAGGGCAAGCTCTATTCCAAGATCGCCGAGCTCAAGGTGCTCATCGAGAACGCCGAGATCGTCGATAACATCGACCACGACGCGCCGAAGGATACCGTCACGCTCTCGAGCAAGGTGCGCGTGCGCGATATCGAGGACGACTTTGAAGAGACCTATGAGATCGTCGGCTCCCAGGAGGCAAACCCCAAGGAGGGCCGCATCTCCGACGACTCTCCGGTCGGCCAGGGGCTGATCGGCCACCGCGCCGGCGACACCGTGACCGTCCACGCGCCGATGGGCGAGCTGCGCTTCGAGATCCTCTCGGTCGAGAACACCTGACGGGGGCGGACTATGAGCGAACAGTACAGACAGCCTGAGGAGGCGCAGGAGCTCTCTGAGATCCTGCGCGTGCGCCGGGAGAAGCTCACAGCGCTCCAGGACGAGGGGCGCGACCCCTTCCAGCTTACAAGCTTTGCGCGCAGCGCCTGGTCGAGCGAGATTTTGGGCGACTACGAGGGCTTTGAGAACAAGACCGTCGCCGTCGCGGGGCGCATCATGTCCAAGCGCGGCATGGGCAAGGCCATCTTCTGCCACATCAAGGACGACCGCGGCCTGATCCAGCTCTACATCCGCTCCGACGCGGTGAGCGAGCAGGAGTTCAAGGACTTCCGCAAGTACGATATCGGCGACATCATCGGCGTCAGCGGCTTCGTGTTCAAGACCAAGACGGGGGAGATCACCGTGCACGTCGAGAGCGTGACCCTGCTCTCAAAGTCCCTGCGTCCGCTGCCGGAGAAGTTCCACGGCATGACCAATACCGAGCTCAAGTACCGCCAGCGCTATGTCGACCTCATCATGAGCGACGAGAGCCGCCGCAACTTTGAGATCCGCAGCCGCTTCATCTCCTATGTCCGCCGCTTCCTCGACGCGCGCGGCTACATGGAGGTCGAGACCCCGGTGCTCAACACCATCTCCGGCGGCGCGACGGCGCGCCCCTTCATCACGCACCACAACACCCTGGACATTGACATGTATCTGCGCATCGCCACCGAGCTGCACCTCAAGCGCCTCATCGTCGGCGGCATCGAGCGCGTGTATGAGATCGGCCGCATCTTCCGCAACGAGGGCATGGACACCCGCCACAACCCGGAGTTCACCACCATCGAGCTCTACGAGGCCTATACCGACTTCCACGGCATGATGGATCTCGCCGAGAGCCTGATCTCGGGCGCGGCGAAGGAGATCCTCGGCGGCTACGAGGTCGAGTGGATGGGCAATCGCATCGACCTGAGCCCCGGCTGGAAGCGCATGACGATGGTCGAGGCCGTGAGGGAGTACGTCGGGATCGACTTTGACGCGATCTCCGACGACGCCGAGGCCGTCGCCGCGGCGAAGGCCGTGGGCGTCGAGCTCGCGGAGGCCGCGGAGAAGACCTGGGGCAACGCCCTCTACGCCTGCTTCGATCAGCGCGTGGAGGAGCATCTGATCCAGCCGACCTTCATCACGATGTACCCGGTGGAGGTCTCGCCGCTCACGAAGCGCAGCCCGGCCGACCCCCGCCTCACCGAGCGCTTTGAGTTCTTCATCAGCGCCAGCGAGATGGGCAACGCCTTCTCCGAGCTCAACGACCCCATCGACCAGCGCCGCCGCTTCGAGGCGCAGATCGCCCAGCGCGAGCGCGGGGACGACGAGGCCGAGATGCTCGACGAGGACTTCCTCACCGCGATGGAGTACGGTATGCCCCCCACGGGCGGCATGGGCATCGGCATCGACCGCGCCGTCATGCTCCTGACCGGCAGCAGCTCCATCCGCGACGTGATCCTCTTCCCCACCATGAAGCCCCTCGATTAAAAGAGTCAGGCTTTTCAAGGCTTTCCGGCGCTGGGATCGGAGGCTGACAACAAATTCGCATCGAGATCCGATGCGATATGACGCAGAATGCACTGCCAGGGCATCTGACAGGATTTTAGGGAAACGCTGATTGAATCGGCGTGTGCGGATTGGCGAGCAGATTGTTCGTCTGAGGAAGTCGAGAAATGAGCCGGAATACTTTGTGTGTTTCAGGATTTCGAGACGATCTCAGACGGAAAAGATGCCGCCAAGACGGGCACGAAGATTTGATCAGCGTTTCCTTAAGGAAACGCTGATTGATCCGCCGGTCACGCGTCTGCCGGCAAATTATTCGCCGGCTCTGCGTTACAAAAGCTTGAAATACNNCCTTATGCCGCGCCTGCTCCACGGCGAGATAGGCGCGGGTGTGCTCCAACTGCTCAAAAAGCAGCTTCATGCACCGTGTTCTCTCTCAAAGCCCGTTTGGACTATTGGCATATTGACCTACAGAATAGCACACTCAGAGCAGAAAAAAGCATAAAAATACCAAATTTGTCGAAACGGGGTTTCCACTTTGGAAACTCCTCTTCTCTTGACAGGGATATTCTGGTATTTTATGCATGTATTTAAGGAGAGGAGACAGCTTCCGCGCATGAAAAACCTGAAAAAACTTACGATCCTGCACTCCAACGACCTGCACGGCGATTTTCTGGCCGAGCAGGTGGACGAGAAGCTGGTCGGCGGCGTGTCCCGTCTGTCCGGCTACGTCAACAAGGTTCGCAACGAGGAGAAAAACGTCATCTACACGATCTCCGGCGATATGTTCCGCGGCTCGCTGATCGACAGTGAGTTTCAGGGCATCTCCACCATAGAGATCATGAATTTGCTTGCCCCCGACGTGGTGACGCTCGGCAACCATGAGGTGGACTACGGTCTGGCGCACCTGCTGTTCCTTGAAAAATGCGCGACCTTCCCCATCATCAACGCCAACATGTACTTAAAGCTCAACGGCGTGCGCCTGTTCAAGTCCCATGTCATTTTGAAGATCGACGGGATGAACGTGCTGTTCATCGGCATCCTGACCTCGGACGTGCTGGCCAAGACCAAAAGCGAGGGTCTGATCGGCACGATGGTCGATCTCGAGGACGCGGCGACGGAGGTCGGCAAGATCTGCGACGCCTACCGCAATGTGGATATCGACTTCACGGTGCTGCTGACCCACATCGGCTTTGAGGAGGACAAGAAGCTCGCCGCCGCGCTTGACCCCGCCTGGGGCGTGGACGTGATCATCGGCGGGCACAGCCACACCTACCTCACCGAGCCCTGCGAGGTCGCGGGCATCCCCATCGTCCAGGCCGCCATCGGCACCGACCAGATCGGCCGTTTCGACATCATGGTGGACACCGACACCAACGCCATCGACACCTACACCTGGCAGTGCATCCCCATCACGGCGGAGAACTGCCCCCGCGATCTGGCGCTGGAAGAGGTCATGGAGAAGTATACCAGCATCACCAACAATAAATACGGCCGCGTCCTCACCCGCTTCCCCCGCGCCTATACCCATCCGGAGCGCAACCGGGAGACGGAGCTGGGCGATCTCGTCGCCGAATCCATCCGCGATCAGCTCAAGCTCGATCTCGTTTTCATCGCCTCCGGCAGCATCCGCAAACCCAGCCTTGGCCCCATCGTCACGCTGGGAGACTTTATGGAGGTCTATCCCTTCGGCGATCCCCTCATGGGCTTTCACATCACGGGCAGCCAGCTCCGCCGCGCGCTGCTGTATATGCTGCGGGATGAAGCCTTCACCGACGGCGATCACTGCGAATGGTACCAGATCTCCCGCGGCCTGTGCTGCGAGTACGACCGGCCGACGCACAGCATCCTCTCGCTCAAAATGAACGGCAAAGAGGTGGACGATGACGAGGTCTTCAGCGTCGCCATGGAGCGTTACCACTATCTGAGCATTGCCTCGTTCCTTGGCCTCAGCCACGAGGAGCTGGAGAAGAACGGGAAGGCCGAGGAGGTCGCTTCCCGCGCCGCCAACGTGCTGCAGGAGTATTTCACCCGGCACGAGCTGCTCAAGTACGACGGCGAGCCGCGCCTCATCATCCACAAGTAAAAAAATATTTTTATAAAAAGGAGAAATACAACATGCCTACCGCTCACAACAGCGCCAAACTCGGCGATTTCGCGAAAACCGTTCTGCTCCCCGGCGACCCCCTGCGCGCCAAGCTCATCGCGGAGACCTTCTTCGAGAATCCGAAGCTCGTCAACAACGTGCGCGGCGTTCAGGGCTACACCGGCACCTACAAGGGCGTTCCCGTCAGCGTGATGGCCTCCGGCATGGGCGCTCCCTCCATGGGCATCTATTCCTACGAGCTCTTCACGGAGTTCGGCGTGGACAACATCATCCGCATCGGCTCCGCCGGCGCCATCAGCCCCGAGCTCAAACTGCGCGACGTGGTGGCCGCGATGGGCGTGTGCTATGACACGAATTTCCCCATCCAGTACCGTCTGCCCGGCACCTTCTCTCCCATCTGCAACTACGACCTGCTGACCTTCGCCACGGAATCGGCCAAGGAACTCGGCGTGCGGATGCCGGTCGGCAATCTGTTCAGTTCCGATATCTTCTATGACGCCTCCCAGTCCACGCTGGAGTGGGCGAAGATGGGCTGCCTTGCCGTCGAGATGGAGGCCGCCGCGCTCTACTGCACCGCCGCCTACACCCACAAGCGCGCTCTGGCTATCTGCTCCGTCTCCAACAGCCTTATCACCTGGGAAGAGCTCAGCGCCGAGGATCGCCAGAACAGCTTTAAAGATATGATGAAGATCGCTCTGGAGGTTGCCGTCAAGGCGACCGCGCTGCCTGATCTCAGCAAGTAAAACAGTCCCCCGTAGGGAAAATTGCGCCCCTGTCGCAGTGCAGGGGCGCAGGTTTATAAAAAAGGAGAACTTTATGGAAAACAACAAGCCGGTGCAGCCCGTGTCGAAATCGGGCAAGACGCCCCAGAGCACCAACAAATTCGGCCTCAAGTTCACAGTCGTCATCGCGGTGCTGCTGCTGCTGGCCATCGGCCTCGGCACGGCGCTGGCCATCCGGCAGCAGTACAAGACCGAGCTGGACGTGGAATACGAGACGCTGGCCAATTCCCTGTATGCGGTACGCAACCTCATCAGCTTTGAGGATTCCCTGCAGGATTCCTACGAGAGCTTTGATTTGAAGGAAGCCAAGCTCTTCTCGGACGTGGCCAAGATATACTTTGGCTATACCGGCGTGAGCGTCGAAACCCTCAGCGACTATGCCGAGCGCATGGGCGACTGTGCGATCTTCTACTACCCGGCCTCGGGCGGCGAGTTCGCCTCCGACAACGCCGAGGAGATGCTTCTCGACAAGTCCCAGCTCCAGTCGCTCAAAAAGGTGGGCGCTCTGGAGACGGACACGCACGACTACACCGCCGTGCGTGTGGACGGCGGCTGGCTCTGCTTCCAGTGGGAGGACACGCAGGAGCTCTACAGCGTGGACTTCGAGCGGATTCTGGAAACCAGCCCCAGCAAGCTCTGCGTGATCGACCTCGCGAGCGGCGAGGTGCTGGCCTCCTCCGACCTCGACGCCTATGATTTCCTCGACGAGAGCCGGATCGTCTACGACACGGAGCGCCGCGGCCATGAGAGCGACGGCATCCGCGCCGGTACCTTCGGCGGCAGCGGCGGCGTGTATTTTGAAAAGCTCGCCCTGCTCGACCGCTACGCGGTCATTGCCTACGCCGAGCGCGGCGCGGTGCTCACCTCCGCCGTGCGGAAGATCGCCCCGGCCTTCGGCTTTATGGCGCTCTGCTTCGTGTTCGTCTGGTTCTGCGCCATGCGTCTGAGAAAGAAGGGCGCGGACATCCTCGACCAGCAGCAGTGCATCCAGTTCACCAAGAACTATTACATCAACATGCCGGTCGCCCGCCACGTCACGACGCTGCTGCTCATCGGCGCGCTCGCGACGAGCGCGATCGCCGTGTATCTCCCGATGCTCAACAGCTACACGGTCCATAACGGCAAGATGGAGAACAACCTCAACGCCTTCGCCAATGAGCTGCAGCTCAGCGATGAGGAGTGGGACAAGGTCAGCAGCATCTTCTATGAGCTTGTGACCGACCGCGTGCAGATGATCGCCGACATGAAGGGGATGATGGGCGAGGACTTCGGCAGCGAGGAGCTCGGCGAGCTCGCGAGAGCGCTGGAATTTGTCAGCGTCGTCGTGTATGACGAGAACGGCGAGGCGGTGCTGTCCACGGACGGCTATACCGGCTACACCCTCACCCAGAACTCAGAGGACGACGAGTACGCCGTGTGGAACCTGCTCCATTCGACGGACGTCAGCCTCATGAGCGAAAAGGCCGACGGCAGCGGCTACTACGCCGCCGTGCGCCGCACCGACTCCCCGGGCGTCATCTTTGCTATGATCACCAACAGCGCCCTGAGCGCCATTCGCGCGCAGACCGACGTGAACGCGGCGCTGCTGCGCGTGAATACGGACAGCTACGCCAAGATCTACATCGACCCCGCGGCGCCGGACACCATGCTCTGGGCCACCGCCTCCGGCACGAAGGTGAAGGCGCTGCCCAACACCCTGCCGGAAAATGCCCTGCTGTCAGGCTTCTACGGCACGGGCACCGTCAACGGCCACACCTATTATCTGAATACCATGACCGATGATGAGCATATCATCATCAGCGCCGAGCGGAGCGAGGCGCTGACCAAGCCGGTGCTCAGCATCCTCGCGCACATCCTGCCGGGCATCGTGCTCATCTCGCTCGTCATCCTGTTCATGTCCAGCCTCTATCGGGAGATCGACGACTGGCTGCACGACGAGACCGACAACCTCATGAAGCGCATCTTCGATACCGATCTCGGAGACGTGCAGGAACAGGATCAGGAGCTGGGCCGCGAGCTCAACCGTATGGGACGACAGCTCTTAGGGCTGCTGTTTGGCCTGCTGGTGCTGCTCTATCTCGCGGACGCGCTTTTCTCCGGAAATCCCGTTTCCTCCTATCTGTTCGGCAATCAGTGGGAGCACAAGTTCGGCATCTTCTCCCTCACCACCATCCTGCTGAGCGTGACCTTCGCCCTGATCGGCATCAGCGTGCTGAAAAAGGTGCTGTGGATCCTCTCCGGCAAGCTCGATCCCCGCATGCAGACCATCAGCAACCTCTTCGCCAGCATCGTGCAGTTTGTCGTCATCGTGGTGGTGGCGGTATACGCCCTCTACCAGCTCGGTGTGGACACTACCGTGATATTGACATCCGCCGGAGTCTTGACCTTGATCATAGGCTATGGCTCCCAGAGCATGGTGAGCGACCTGGTCAGCGGCATCTTCCTCATCACGGAGGATCAGATCCGCATCGGCGACGTGGTCATCCTCAACGGCTTCAAGGGCATCGTCAAGCGCATCGGCCTGCGCACCACGACGCTTGAGCTCTACAACAACATGAAGGTCGTCAACAACTCCCAGATGGTGGGCTTCATCAACCTCAGCCGCTTCTCGGCGGGCGCGCACTGGCAGATGTCCTTCTCCGTGGAGCAGGATATCGATCAGGTGCAGAAGCTCATCATGGAAAACGCCGATCGCTTCCAGGAAGCCTGCAAGGGGCACATCCAGCAGGGCCCCATCTACATCGGCATGGAAGGCGGCCACACCGACTTCAAGGGCTCCCACTACACCCTGCGTTACCTCTTCGTGTGCACCGACGGCCGGTACTGGCACTCCGTGCGCAAGCGCAGCTATGAGACCGCGTACCGCATCATGGTGGAAAACGGCATCACGCCCACCGGCGGCGAGCTGCTGGTCACGGTGGAGTAAGGAACTCCAAACGAAGCACAAGGCAGGCGCTTCCTGCCTTGCGCAAAAAAACAGGATGGGAACCGCCTCGGCGGTTCCCACCC